>SMER01000009.1_pt1 | contig 77365 bp, 73 predicted proteins | sample 2456411 | NCBI WGS metagenome assembly SMER01 (sample SAMN10132597, study PRJNA489261) | soil metagenome | isolation source: day1 antibiotic-silt loam soil ammended with raw manure from dairy cow... | place: USA | collected 2015-05-01 | reverse complement strand
ATTTTTAAGTTCATCTTCCTGCAACAATCACTTCATTTTTCTATAATCCTCAATTCCCAATCGACAACTTTTCCACATATTTCTTTCCATCAATATCAATAGTCAACAAATACAATCCTTGAGGTATATCAGCAATATCTATACTGACTTCTTGCTGAGATAAAACTGCTCTTTTAAGCATTCTTCCTGTAAAATGATAAAGCTCTACAACTCCTTCTTTAAAAGGCTCTTCAAAAGAAAGATGAACTTGCTCACGAGCTGGGTTAGGGTAAATAGCAAAATCTAAATAGCTGTTATCTTGCTCGTTAATGCTGACCGTTCTAGTTCGGATATAGTCACATCCATGAGTAGGATAAATATTAATACCTATATCTTGGTCTGAATAACAACGAAATCCGGTTCTATCATATCCATATAAATCAAAGTCTATATAAATAGTATCTAAACTACTGCTTACTGCCATAGGATAATACGAAGGCATAGGTAATAGTGTTGATGATAAAGAGCCGATCTTTCGAGCATAACCTAATTTTATGACTGGATAAATAAATCCTTCAAAAACAACTCCTGACGCATAATTATAAGCAGGATACACTAATGTATGATTATAACCTGGTGCATATTCTGCAATTTCACTTGTAAAAACTGTTTCTAAATAAGTAGTGTCATTCATATAATACCATTTTGACAGAATCAACTATAATACAAAACATGCTGTCTGCTTCTGCTATAGGATTATACCAACTCTCAAAATTATCAGGCTCTTTAAATGGATGTGGAATTACAGGTAAGCATAAAGTATCGCCTTTTTCCACATTAAAAATATAAAGAGGAGTAAATTTATCGAAATACGTATTATAGACAAAAACAGTATCTTCGGTTGAAGCAATATAATAAGGATCATAAGTTACAGAATCTAAATTTTGATTTGAGTTCCATCTTTGATAATGAGTCATTTCTACGATGGCTGCAGTTCTATCTTGGATGAGGGTATCACCTATTACTTTACTATTGACACCATATAAAAGTATGTCTGTAGAACCTACAAGCGTCATATTCCCATGCCACCATGCTGCGCCTTCAGGTGCAAATGATGTATAGTCCACTTGCGAAAAGCTCAAATTGGGTAAGATTAATAGCAATATTAAATAAATATACTTTTTCATAATTATTGTTTTTTTATTTTGAGATAATAAAAAGTACAAAGGGCATAACGAAACACAATTTCTAATATATCGTTCAGCAACTAACACAACATAATAATTCATTTCTGATGAAGCAAGTTATAAATTAAAAAAACTTTATAGATATATGAAAATCAAACAAAAATGAGAACAAATAAAGATAAATACTGACAACTAAGTTTAGCTTCTAACACTTCAAGTATTACGGCTTAAATTAATTATCTTTGTCCCCTAATATCAAAGTTTTCATGCTAAAACGTTACTTTACTTTAACACCTATTGTTTTTCCTATTATTGGTTTGGCCTTAATCATCTATTTTTTATCCACTTTAATAAGTGTGATCAATTTTGGCTCTTCATTATGGGAATATAACTTGCAACCATTACCGCTTTTTATCTATACTGCGCTCTGGTTAGGAATTTGTTTTGCAAAAAGAACTGCCTTGATTGGGTTTATTGTCTTCACCGTAATCATGCTAACGACCTACTATCTCTTTCCTGAAGGTTTAATTAAAAACTTCATTTTAAGTGCATTAATAGAGCCTATGCCGGTAAGTATTGCTTTAAGTGTACTGATTTTAATTTTTTACCAAAAAATCGATCGTCTTTCGCGAGGGATTAATTTAAAAGAAGTTAAACAATGAAACACTTCTGGTACAAAAACAACATTTTAAAAGACCCAAAAGCTCAAAGGATTATTTCCTTAGTGCCTTCTCAAACTGAATTGCTTTACAGTTTAGGATTAGAAAAAGAAGTCGTAGGAATCACAAAATTTTGCTTACATCCAGCACAATGGCGTCAAGAAAAAACTATAGTTGGAGGAACAAAAAGTGTTCACAAAGATATCATCAAAGCGCTTTCTCCAGACTTAATTATTGGGAATAAAGAAGAAAACACGGAAGAAATGATCGAGGAGCTGAAAGATATTGCTCCCATTTTCATCACTGATATTTACAACTTAGAAGATGCGCTATCCATGATTTCAAGCGTTGGGAAAATCACAAATCGCGTGGAAAAAGCTACTGAAATATCAAAAGCAATAACTGATCAATTCTCTGCACTTAAAACTACAAATCAAAACACATTAAAAGCGGCTTATTTCATTTGGAGAAACCCTTGGATGGTGGTTGGAAGTCAGAATTTCATACATGAACTTTTCCCCTATTTACAACTGAAAAATGCATTCGAACACTTAGAGCGTTATCCTGTCATCGATTGGCAAGATCCCATTTGGAAAGAAGTGGATATCATCTTACTTTCTTCAGAACCCTACCCTTTTAAAGAAAAACATATTAAAGAAGTACAAAAACACGTTCCTCACGCTCAAATTATTTTAGTAGATGGCGAATTATTCAGTTGGTATGGTTCCAGATTAATCCAAACACCTGCCTATTTCAATTCACTTAAAGAATCAATCATATATTCTTCCACCTGACTTTTAGCTTTTTCTTCCTCTAAAATAAATTGTAATTCCGCATAGAGTTTCTGTACATAAATCCATTGCAGTTTAGAAGGCGTTTGCACTTTAAATCCATTTTCCGGGAAGGTTTTCGTATGACTTTCAGGAATAAATAAATTACCATTCTTACGCATTAATCGTGCTATTTCCCTAAAAGTATCATCACATAAATGCAAGTATTGTATAAACTTTTCTTTGTCTTTAATTTCAATTTTATAGTCATCGTTTTCCAACTCTCCATTGTAGTTACTCAACTCTCTCGTCACTCTCACATAATGCGTTAAAGTTTGGAAATAGGATTCTGGCACCAATTTTCTACTTCGAGTAGGTTCTCTCATCGTTCTCGACAAAGAATCAAAAGCCTGACTATTCGCCGTTTCTGCTGCTGTTTTATCTTTCAACCAAAGTTCATCATGATCTGCGTAAAAAGTATGCACAAAGTAATTCATATTCGCATTCAATGCTTGAGCTAAAAAATTAGGAAACTCCTTAGAATCCCATACCGGCATCATGACAAAACCCGAGAAAATAGCTATTGCTGAACCAATTATAGTCGCCGCAACTCGCCATTGTAATAGAAAAGGGTTCCAATCAAAAGCTAAACTCACTAATCCAACTAACATCAAAGTAATAAAGAAAGCAGCTAAAGAATAAGACCTTTTGAGGAAGTAAACTAAAAGCACACAACTAAAGAAAACCAAGACTAATCTGACTAAATCTGGATAAGGTAATAAAAGCACGCCAGTTCCAATAATAATCCCAGCAACAGTACCAATACTTCTTTCAATCCCTCTTTTTAAAGTAGCGCCAAAATACGGCTGTGCCACAATAATGGTCGTCAAAATAATCCAATGTCCATGATCAGGAAAAAAAGCATAAGCTGCAATAGCTGCCAACATGGTTGAAAATCCAACTCTTACTGCATAACGCGTGGTAAAACTATTGAAATTTAAAACTTGTAATATATTATTTTTAATGTACTTCGGATGCAGGATTTGCAAAGTTTCCACGAAAGAATAAGAAGAAAACACGCTAATTTCACCTTCTTTTTTAATTAAAGAAATGGCATGATTAACGACTCTTAAAATCCTGGTTTTAGCTAAATTTAATTTCTCAACAAATTCAATAAGTTCTTCATTATTTTCTACTTCTGGCAATTGCTCTAACAACGCAACCGCTCTACTCAGCCTTTCCATTCTGGATTCTAAAATAGGAATCTCTTCGGATTTGAAAGTAAAAATAAAGACTTCCATCCTTTCTCCTATTTGCTGTAAAGACCTAAAAATACTATAGATTTGAAGACCTGCTTCTGAGCTCAACGAATTTTCAGGTAATTCCTGAACCATTTCTGCAACTTGCATAATATATAAACTCGTTATCGAAGCCGCTCGATAAGATTGTGCAATCGCTTGATTTTCCAATTGATCACTTTGCATGCTTTCTTGAGCTTCCTCGAAAAACAAATTCGCTTCTTCCATCGCCGTCATCACCTCTTTTTCCGACAAAAATATCTGTCTGATGGATTTTCTTTTACCTATTCCATCCCAACCTGCTCCAACATCTCCTGCTAATTTTGCAATATTGCTCCAAATCTCAGCAATCGGACGACGATAAGGTTCTGAAGTTTTGATAAAAAAGAAATTGGCCAATTCTATAATCACCGCCCACAAAGCACCAATAGCAATGAATTGTAGCCTATACCATATTTCTCCCCAATCCGTTAAAGGTGCAGTACTTGTTAAGATATAGAAGACGTACACACTTAAAGCTAAACCCGCTCCTCTTGGACCTAAGTTTTTAAACAATCCAGAAAGAAAACCGACAAAGAAAAATACAATAATATTAAGAATAGGAAATTGTCCTGTGACTGTACCCACTACCGCAAATACCAAACACAATATGCTTGCACTGATGATCATTCTCAAATGCTGATCCACCAATCCTCTCATATCGATAAAAGAAACACACTGCGCCGCAATAGCCATCCAAAAAGCATCGTCTAATCTTTGAGTAAAAATCCCCCAAATAATAGGCACAATCGTGCTTAATGCTACTCTTAAACCCCAGGTCCAATCAGGATCTTTGAAAGCGTGTTTAAGTTTAGATAGTCTAAAGTTGTTTGATTTATTGATGATTCTTCCCACAAAACAATATTATACAAAATTAACTGCCTTAGGAAAACTGATTTGATATTTTAGGATATTTTATCAAATACTTTTGCAGATTGATACATGTCTTCAATAATCGCTACTACTGCCGTCGCTTGTGCAACAGAAGTCATAATCTTGCCATTGTTTTGTAATACATTCATGACATTTTCAATGACTTTATCATGATTACTCATAGAACCTTGATAGAAACCATAGTCGTTCGACTTTTCTGTAATCTTAACCGGTGGCAAAGTTCCATAAGCTGAAGTTTGATATTCAATGGTATTTAAATATTGACCGCCAATTTTAATGGTGCCTTGCGAACCCATTAAAGTAATAGAACCTTCCATATTTTGTTGATAAGAACATGTGGTGAAATTAAAATTAATGATGGCTCCATTTGCTGACTTCAAAACAAATGAACCAGTATCCTCAAACTCCGTATTATGTTGATGTAAATAATTATTCATCAATCCTTTAACAGCTTTCATATCTCCCGTTAAATAATACAAAATATCTACAAAATGACTGAACTGTGTGAATAAGCAACCGCCATCTTTAGCTTTTTTCCCACGCCATTCACTTTGTTCGTAATAAGCATCATTTCTATTCCAAAAACAATTGACTTGGATCATATATAAATCCCCCAATTTCCCGTCATCAATCCATTCCTTACTTAAACTCACAGGTGGATTATATCGATTTTGTTTCACAGGAAAAATCAATTTCCCCGTTTCTTTAGACACTTTATCCATCTCATGACATTCTTCAACCGACAGCGCTAAAGGCTTTTCAACGATGACATGAACGCCTGCTTTCATACATGCAATAGCATGAGCAGCATGTAAATAGTTTGGAGTACAAACACTGACTATATCTAAAGACTCTTGTGCTAAAAAATCAGCCACATCATGATAAACAGCAATAGGTGCAGTACTATTTAAAGCACTGATATCAACAGTTTCAATGTCACATATTGCGGTAAGTACTGCATCTTTTTGTTGTAAAATATGAGACGCATGTCTTTTACCAATATGGCCGTAACCTATAATGCCAAACTTAATCATGATAGCTTGATTTTGTGAAAAGTGTCAAAGATAATCAATCCCTCATCAACTAAGCGACGAATTAAAGAGGATAATTGCTGATCTGGGATTTCTTGAAGATGTTCTTGTAATGATTTGAAATCTAAGACTTCATTTTCATGTAACAATTCCAGAATCAATGATTTATAATCTTTTTGTGCTTCATGCCTTATTTGTCTTTTACAATTATCGCATTTCCCACAAGGTTTTACTGCTTTGGCATCTTGACCAAAATAATCAGCTATCAATCGATTTCTACAGGTATCTTGATTTAAAATATAAGCTTCAAACGCTTTTACTCTAAATATTACGCGTTCTTTTAACTGTTGAATTTTAAGTTTATTTAATCTAAAAACTTGGCGATGTTGTCTGGATTTCAAATAAGTAATCGAACTACCTGTCACCGCAGGTTGAAAAACCACATAACCCATTTTCGTTAATCGCACTAAAGATGCATGCACTTGATAAGGTGTCCATTTTAATTTCTGAGCGATTAATTTCAAATTAATATCATTTTCAAAATTAAACACACTGCCATAAGTTCGCAAAATCGTCACAAGCAAAGCTTCAAATTCAGGATAATGTTGAGCAAGCACATCCATGTCTTCCGACCTCAATTTTAATGATAATCGGTCCTTACTTTTAGCTGAATTCTCAAATTCCCAATATCCGTCTTGAGCGATTAAGTTGATAGCAGCCAAAACTTTTCTAACGGGCAGCTTTTGCATAGCCACAAAATCTTCTAAAGAAAAAGGAATCGTTCGATCTAATCCTGATTCAACTGCCACTTTTAAATAATCTGAAATACGGTGATACACTTCTTCAATCCAAGGTATAGGTGGAAAATTATCTTCCGCTAATCGATTTAACCGATCAATATCTCCATGATTATAATATAAAACTGCGACTGCTTCCTTTTCATCTCGCCCTGCTCTACCCGCTTCTTGATAATATTCTTCTAAACTATGAGGTAAAATCAAATGCGTAACAAATCTAACATTAGGTTTGTCGATTCCCATCCCAAAAGCATTCGTCGCTACCATCACATGCTCATCACTTTCCATCCAAATGGATTGCTGACTTGCACGCTGATTTAAATCCAATCCTGCATGATAAAAACTGGATTTAATATGCTCTTCTTTTAAAGCATCCGACAAGGAACGTGTTAGCTTTCGACTGTTAGCATAGACAATTCCTGTGCTTTGATAATGTTGACATAAATCCACAATATCATTGAACTTATTTTCTGAAAAAGCTACTGCATAAGTCAAATTCGGTCGAACTACTGATTGTTGAAAGAAAGTCACTTGATGCAAGTCCAGATATTTGACGATATCTTTTTGCACATGAGGTGTTGCTGAAGCGGTAACTGCTAAAACAGGCACTTTGGGAAAATAAGCTCTTAATTCTGCTAGTTTTAAATAACTAGGTCTAAAATCATGTCCCCATTGTGAAATACAATGTGCTTCATCAATCGCTAAAAAAGAAAGAGGTAATTGTTGCCAATAGGTTTCGAAACTTTCTGAAATAGCTCTTTCCGGCGCTAAATATAGTATTTTAATTTCTCCAGAAATGGCTTGATTAAGTGTTTCTATTTGTTCAGATTGACTTAATCCACTGTGAATATATGCTGAAGGAACCTCTCGAAAATTAAGTTGTTTTACTTGGTCTTCCATCAATGCAATCAGAGGACTGATGACAACCGTTAATCCTCTGAAATATAAAGCGGGAACTTGATAACACAAGGATTTCCCGCCACCAGTTGGTAAAATAGCAAAAGTATCTTGCTGTAATGCAACAGACTCAATAATGTCCCACTGCATAGGTCTAAACGCAGGATATCCCCAATATTTCTGAAGAATATCTGTAAAAACTTGTGAGGACATAAAGGCACTATTTACTATAAAAAAGAATCACTTAGAAAAACCACAAAGCCAATAAAGTGAAAATCATGATACTAAAACTCGCTATGGAATTCGTATTATTAAATGCCATGTTTACTTTTGACAAATCATGTGGTTTCACCAATTTATGTTGATAAATCAACAAGTAAATAAATATGGCTGCTCCAATCCAATAAATAAAATAGAAATCTCCTAAAATACCGGCAATAATCACAAAAGACCCACTAATTACATGTAGCAATCCACTCACTCTTAGTGCATTTTTAACACCCAAAGCTTCAGGAATAGAATGCAATTTATGACCGGAATCAAAATCCACATCTTGTAAGGAATAAATGATATCAAATCCAGAAACCCAAGTTAATACTACAATTGAAAACAAAATCGGGACTAAACTGTGATCAAATGAACCTGTGACTACTAAAAAAGCGCCGATAGGTGCCAAAGCCAACCCTACCCCTAAAACGATATGACACAATGCTGTGAATCGTTTGGTATAACTATAAAACAACACAACAAATAAGGCTATCGGACTTAAATAAAAGCAGATATCATTGATTAAATAAGTAGTTGCAATAAATAAAACCGAATTCACGATAGTAAATGTCAACGCATTTTTTGGACTGATGACGCCTGCAGGGATTTCTCTATTCGCTGTTCTCGGATTTGCCTTATCAAATTCACGATCCAAATAGCGATTAAAACTCATCGCTGCATTTCTCGCAAAAACCATACATGCAATCATCCATACAAAATTCAGCCAAGGAAAAGCCTCAAATCCTATGAGTTGAATGCCCAAGAAAAAACCAATAATGGCAAAAGGCATTGCAAAAATAGTGTGACTAAACTTTACTAAAGAAAAGTATTTTTTCATATTTATTAGGGTTCAACATTTGCTTCAAAAGTCAATACTCTTGATTCAGATGCGATATTCGCCAAAATGGTAATTTTTCTATGGTTATTACCCACTCTACCCATTGAATTAAATTCAAAATCAATAACGCCTTCACCACCTGGTGCGATAGGTTCCGTAGGAAAATGAGGAACAGTACATCCACACGATGGAATCACTCTTTCTATGACCAAAGGCACATTCCCTGAATTGGTAAACTTAAATTGATGTTTTCCAACAGTTCCTTCTTTAATCGTTCCAAAATTATGGTGATCTGTTTCAAAGTGCATCGCAGCAGTAGCAGCAGCCTCTTGTTTTATATCCATTTCTACCACATCATTGGTTTCCGTTTCTTGAGCTACAAATTCATGATCATCTTTAGGATTAATGATTGCTTTTGTACTGATACCTGTTATTTCAATGATTGCTATAGTAAATGCAGAAATCGTTAAAACAGTTAGTAAAATGGTTTTAAGTGTTTTATTCATGATTTTAATTTTTTATGTTGACACAAATTTAATGGATTTTATCTAAAAAAATAAGTTCTGTTCAAGGTCTCTTTAAAAAAGGATGCTTTTAGTTGTATTTCTTCCCATTCTCTACTAGCATTTGTAAAAGCGGTAATCGCTCCTCCGGTGTGAAAAGAACATTTCTTTTTCGCTTCATTATACATGAGCGTACGAATTACGACATTAAAATCCCAAGCTCCTGACAAGTCTTGATAACCAATCGTACCGCTATACAATCCTCTCTCTGTAGCTTCAATCTCATGCGTGAACGACAAGACCTCTTCTTTAGGATCTCCAGTCATACTTCCCATGGGAAAAAGAGCTTGAAAAACCTCTGCTAAACTTGGTGTATGTTCAAATTCAGCCTCAAGGGTTGAAATCAAATGATGCAAAGTGGGGAAAGCATGTACTTCCAAAGCTTTAACAATGGAAACTTCAGGTGAAGACTTCATTGCATTCAATTCTTCGAACACCATTTTTGTAATGGTTTCATTCTCAAAGCGCTCTTTAGGATCTGCTAACAACTGTTGTTGAAGTTTTAAATCCTCTGCTTTCGTTTGTCCTCTTTTAATAGTTCCCTTAATAGGCTGTGTTCTTAAAAAATGTTGATTTAAACTAAAGAACCTTTCTGGTGATGTAGAAAAAGCATGTAAATCGGCTTTTTTATAATAAAACGAAAAAGGACATGGATTATTTTGATTGATATGATGATATACGCTGCTTGGATTAGATATTTCTTCCTCCCAGATGTATTCCACACAGAGATTCAATTCTTGACATTTATCTTCTTTAATCCATTGTTGAATTTGTGCTACGCTTTTTTGATAATCTTGTGGACTTAAACTCCATTGTCCTTTTTCAAAATGATTAAAAAAGACAGGCGGGACATCGATTAGGACATGTGTTTCAATTTGTTGAAAAACACTTTCGGGATTATCATGCATAGTATATAAAGTACCCTGAGTTCCATCTCTTGGAATAGCTATAACAATTTCTGGTTGAAAGAAGAAGCATGGATTCCAATCCGAAGTTTTTTCTTTGTTGGAAGCAGGGAATTCATGGTGTCCAAAAAGCCATGTATTTTTCGGCAAATCTTCCACGTGATCAAATGCTTGATGAACCCCAATACCTATCAACAATTCATAACGTCCATAAGGATCCGGATAGTTATTACTATTTAAAAATACAAAGGTGCTGAACTGTTGCATCCAGTCCAGCACCTTAAGTGTAAATGTATCTTTGGAGTTATGATTCCTTGAAAAGGAATATTCATGATAATTCATGAAACAATACTACGATATTTTTTTAGAAAAAATCATCATCGAAATCAATATCCTCGTCATCGATAAAATCTAAATCATCAAAATCGTCTTCGAAGTCTTCTTCAAAGTCAAATTCATCTTCTTCAAATTCTTCTTCTTCAAATTCAAAGTCGTCGTCCTCTTCTTCTTCTTTTGATTTCTTAGGAGCTTTAGCTGGTGTCTTTTTGGCCATACCAATGATGTCCAAGTCGGAGATTGATGTTAATTCAATTTCAGTCAGCATATTATCTTCTATATCTGATACTAAAGAGCTAAACGTTGAACAACTTACTTGTTGTTCATGAATTGGCTGATTTGCGATCATTTGCTTGCCAGTTAATGTTAGTTCTGAATGTGATTTCATAAGGCTAATTCAAAAAAATTCTCAATGTTTTAAAGGACAAAATTTTAATTGTTTTTTCGATTTACAAAATATTCTTTGGTTTAATTTTAAAAATATTATTTATCGATTTAAAATAGTTTCAGAAGTTGCTCTCTACCAGGACCATTCGAAACAAACTGAACTTTGCTCTCTAAGAAATTTTCTAAGAAATCTACATAGTTAAGTAGTGATTTCGGTGCATCCTTAATATCTAAAATATTACTTAATGGGGTATCCTTCCAACCTGGAAAAGATTTATATACCGCCTTGATTGCTTCATCGTCAAAGTCAAATGGAACGTCTTCTGTAACCTCACCATCAACTTCGTATGCTACTGCCGCCTCAATGGTTTCAAACTCATCCATAACGTCTGTTTTAGTTACGATAAGTCTCGTTACTCCACTTAGCATTACTGCATATTTTAAAGCTACTAAATCAATCCAACCACATCTTCTTGGTCTTTTAGTAACTGCTCCGAACTCATTACCTGCTTTTCTCAAAGCTTCGCCCATTTCATCGTGTAATTCTGTCGGAAAAGGTCCGCCACCTACACGAGTACAATATGCTTTGGTAATTCCGTAAACCTCACCAATTTTAGAAGGAGAAACGCCTAATCCTGTACAAACACCCGCAGCTGTTGTATTAGAAGAAGTAACAAATGGATAAGTTCCATAGTCCACATCTAGTAAACTACCTTGAGCACCTTCCGCTAAAACTTTTTTACCGTTTTTAATATGATTATTGATCCAGTATTCTCCATTAACTACATTCAGTTTTTGTAAGAATTCAACTGCTTCAAAAAACGCCGGCTCCCACTCTTCCCATTCTACTTTCTCTTCATAAGAAGCTAACATGCCTACATGCTTGTCTCTTAATTTAGTATAACGTTCTTTCCAATCTTTGGTTAAAACATCTCCAACTCTGAGTCCGTTACGACCTGTCTTATCCATATAAGTTGGTCCAATTCCTTTTAAGGTAGAACCTATCTTAGACTTTCCTTTGGCTTGTTCTGAAGCAGCATCTAAAGCTCTATGCGTTGGCAAAATCAGATGTGCCTTATGAGCGATAAATAATGTTTCAGACAAATCCACGCCAAATTCATTGAGGCCCTCGATTTCTTCTTTCAAAGTTACAGGATCAATTACAACCCCATTTCCAATGAGATTTAATTTGCCTTTATGAAAAACTCCGGATGGAATGGTTCTTAAAACAATCTTTTTACCGTCAACATACAGCGTATGTCCGGCATTGGGTCCTCCTTGAAATCGAGCAATGACGTCGTACTGACTTGCTAGATAATCCACAATTTTACCTTTCCCCTCATCACCCCACTGTAAACCAATTAATACATCAACCATGATATAAATAATAATTAAATAAAGCGCAAAAATAAGGAATGCTTTAATGTAAATGTAATTATTCAGCTATTTTTGTTTTTTAATTTTTAACACACGCATTAAAGCTTCATTTCTCATCGATAAAGGAGGATTTTCGCGTACTTAGAAATGAAATAAATGAGATTACCTTTATTTTTAGTATTTTTCAGAAAATTTTTCAAAATGAAATTACGTCTTCCGCTTACAGGTTTATTATTAGGTGCTGCATTATTGTCTTGTCAGGAAAATAGTTCTTCGCAAACAACGAATGAAGCCACTCCAACTCAAGCTAAGGAAACTATAACTACTTCAAAGCATCGCTTTTTAACACAAGACGCTTATCAATACATTCAAAAACAAGTGGACTTCGGCCCGAGAGTACCCGGAACTCCTGAACATAAAGCTTGTGCAGACTGGCTTTATAGTGAGTTAGCTCTTTATGTAGATAAAATTGAAATGAAACCGGTTCAAGTGAAAATTGGAGACGGATCAAATAAGCCTTGTTATAATATCTTCGGTCAAATTAATCCTGACGCTAAAACCAGAATTTTACTTTTAGCGCATTGGGACACGCGTCCTTGGGCAGATATGGAAAATCCTCCGTCCACAGAACCCGTTACAGGAGCAGATGATGGCGCAAGTGGAGTTGGTGTTTTATTAGCTTTAGCAAAAAACATTCATCAGGATTTGAAAGGTGATTTAAATATCGGCATTGATATTTTATTTACTGACGTGGAGGATTATGGAAAAACAGAATGGGGATCAAATTCTTATGCAATAGGAACAAGATATTGGGCTAACGAAGCAAAGACGCAAGGATATAAAGCAGATTATGGTATATTATTAGATATGGTTGGAGCTGCAAATGCCCGATTTGCTATGGAAGGATTCTCAAAACAATACGCTCCTCAAGTGCTACAAAAAGTATGGAAAGTGGCTCACGCTTCAGGTTACGGAAGTTATTTTGTTTTTGAAGACGCACATCAAATAACCGATGACCATTTGCCGATTAATCAAATTCTGAAAATCCCAACGATTGATATTATTAATCTACCTGCAGGATCAAGAACAGGATTTGTACCTCATTGGCATACCTTAAGAGATGATATAAGTGTGATCAATCATCAAACTTTAGAAGCTGTTGGACAAACGTTATTGAATTTAATTTCAGAACAGTAATTCCGGAAATTGCAAGAAAATCACTTTTTTGTTTCTGAAATAAAAATAATAAATAAAAACGCAAGCTGAAATATTACTTTCAACTTGCGTTTTTTAATGTTAGTATCTCGATGAGCTAATTAGCTATAAAATTACTTGTTTGACCAAACATAACTTTCATAATAATCACAAGTCTTTTCTACTTCTTTGAGAAACTTTGTTTGACTTAAATTACGATGTAATGTCTTAAAATAAGGGTTTTTTAATGCATTAAAAAAGTACTCTTCTTCTAAGGTATAGCCATATGCATTTGAAGATGGGGCTCTTTTCGTCCAACACTTTGCCGCTCCCCACAATGCTTTAGCTTTTACTTCGGGATCTGTCGTTGCATCTGCAGTTTTTTTGAAATATTTCTCTGCGGTATAAACTCTATAATAATCTTTGATATCTGCAGGAAATAGATCTTCATTTTTACTTAAGAAATATCCATTTCCATCAGTATAACTTCTATAATACATACTCATGCTAGACATTTTTCCATAATAGGAAATATTGTACAAGGCCACGGCATAACCATACATCGCGCCTGCATCTTGAGGATCGTTTTCAATGATTTCCTTCAACTCTGCCATCCTTTTACTAAAAGTATATTTAGTGTATTTCCTCAATAAGTCCTTTTCATAAACCTCCACATAATCATTGATTTGAGGCATAAATGGATTAGGATATTCAGTTAAATTCTCTACATCCTTAAAAACTGCAGCAGCTTCTTTAAAGTTTTGAACTCTCAATAATTTAGTACCCTCTAATTCTTTTAACACATCTGTGGTATAAATAGCGCCTTCTACCAACCAATTTTCAAAAGGTGATTTTTGTTTACTTGACCTAAATGCTTGTATTTTCTTTAAATCAGGAATACTCATTTGATTTAATATTCCACCTTGAACATCATCAAAATAAGTCGATGACCAATAAGTTTCTCTTTTGACGTCCCAACTATAAGCATGTCCCATAGCATAAACGCCTTTGATGGTATCTCCTTGATAAAAATATTGACCTGCTAATAAATAATACATAAAATCGCCAAACTGTCTACCTGCGATCTGATCTTTTTCTGCTAATCGGTCTAATTGCTTTAATTTGGGAAGTATTTTAGCTTCTACTTTGGCATCAATTTCTTTGACGCTATAAAAATCATGCAACAAATCAATCATATTATAAAGCGATTGTTCAGAAGGATTCATTCCCGATTGATGTGCCAAATCCAAATGCTTTTTCATAAGTTGCGTTTGATCTTGCAAGCTGTATAAATAAGCTTTACTCAAATGCCAAAATGCCTTGTCAGAAATATTCTTATTCGCAATGATTTGATCTGCAAAACTTTGTAACCCTTTCATATACGCTTCATACTTCACCATACGCTCCTCCACTTTCACAAAATTAACCTCATTATATGTAGATTGACTCGTATGCAACACTTGATTAGTGTTTTGAAACTTCACGTCATAATACCTTGATTCAGCTTTATTAATTTCTCTATTCATCAACACTTTCAATCCATCAATATTGGGATCTGATCGATAAGCCTCTTTCATCAAATCTAATGTTTCAAAATCATCATAAACTCTCAATCCTCTCATCACCAAGACCACTGCTTTTTCATGATCATTTTTACAATAAGACAACACTTCTTTCATCCATTGTTCTTGAGTTCTTGAATCGCCCTCCTTCGACCATTCAAAGCTTACCATCGCCTCGAACTTATAAGCATCATGACTATCAAACATTTTAGCATAATAATAAGCTGCTTTTCCCATTTCTTTTTTCCTAAAATGAGCACCTGCTTTAAAACCTACAATTCTAGTGAATGCCACACTCTTCTCTTCTTTTTTATGGATATGCTGATCATAAAACTGAAGCACTTCCTCATTATTTTTTTCATAGAAATCAATTCTCACTACTTGAAAAGCATACTTCATTTTCAAGAAGTCATTTTTCTCTTTCTTAAATGCTTTTAAACCTTCTTCTTTTAAAGCGATATTATTGTATTCCGCTTTAGCTGATTGTTCTTCCGAATACCATCCTTGATGATTTTTCATGGCATTTGCTTCACACTTTTTAGCAAACCATAAATAATCAAGTGTAGGACTGTGTTTTTTATCTAACAATAGAGAAACCAAGGCATTACCTTTATATAAAGCATCATTTATTTGACCATTTTTCAAGCCTTCGAAAAGCGAAACTTCCCCTTGATAAATCAAAGCATCAATATCTTTTAAGGGTATGGATTTTCCGAAATAATCTTGCCACTCTAATAAAATCTTAGCTTTATTAATACTATCAGCTAGCCATTCATTTTCATAATAAAGATAATATTCATCATAGTAAAATGGGGAAAAAGCAAGTTGATCATTACCTTTCTTGCCAAAGAAGACAGGATTATCATCATAACTATAATCTCCACAAGCTATAATAATTTGTTCTGAGCAGACCATTGCCAAGGTGCTAATGGAAATGAGTATATATTTTATCCAATTCATAAGTCGTATAATTTTGAAGTTGTAAACTATCGCAATGGTATAACAACACTTTTATGCTGTCATTATTCATTTCTTTTGATAAAAACTGAGCCACTTGTTGAACTACCTTTATTTCACTATTTTCAAACCTAATGATTTGATCTTTTTTCAGATCGTAATTTTTCAAAGTTGTGTTTTCAGTTACTTTATAAAGATTATCCCTTAACAAATATAGACTTTTATTATCATTTATATCTTTTTCAGAAACTTCTCTTAAAATGCCTAATAATTGATTCTTCTCAAACAACAAACTCCATGAAAAGATGGGTAAAGCGACATCTAAGGGTAAAGGATATTGGCTTACAGAAGCTAAATAATCTTTCGTTACAACTGTTGATATTATTGAGTTTTTGATATTGATATCCGTTAATGATTCCATATTGTAAACCATCAATAAACCTTTATCTACAGGTGGAATTCCTGATTCTGCAGCATATTTAATTTGATGTAACCGAATCGTAACACTCAATATCTTATCCTTGAAAAAAGGATGGTTCTTCAGTTTTCTTAAAAAAGAAAAATACAAATCCTTATTGCTTCTTGTCCAATCACAATCGATTTGAATCTCTTGTGGATGCAAATGGATATCCTTAGCTTTATGTGCTATTAAGCTTGCGACATTTTCCACAAAATCATCCATGCTTGTTATATCCAAGGTATTGAGTGCTCTTGGTGTAATAAAAACTACGGGTATAATGTCTTGTTTAGGAAGGGTCTCTGAAAAATTAACAATGGCAATTGGTCTTATATTTTTTCCATCAGTAGCGATATCCACATCAAAAAACTTGACATAAACCTCTTCCACCGCAAGGTCATCTATTCGTTTTTGTTCATAATCGGTGATATTGACATTGGTCTTCCAATAATAAATCCCACGTGTTAAATGTCGATCATTTTTTTGTTGACAAGAGGTGGTTAAGATGATTAAGACCAAGAGGAATATGGGAGAAAACCATTTCGTCGTCGTAGTAGAGAAACTATTAATGGCGTCTCTACGACACCAACCCCCAAAAAAAGGGATTCCACATCGCGAAATCCCCTTTAAATATTGTTTCAACATCCTTTATTACTTCAATGCTGATAAAGCTTTTTCAATTCTATTCACCGCCTCTTCCAATTCTTCCATAGAAGCTGCGAAAGAAAATCTCACACATTGGTCATCTCCAAAAGCAGATCCTGTAACTCCAGTAACATGAGCCACATTCAAAAGGTACATGGTTAATTCGTCTGCATTAGAAATTATTTTTCCTTCATGTTTTTTCCCGAAGAAAGATGACATATCTGCAAAAGCATAGAATGCACCGTCAGGCATTGCTGTTTGCACTCCAGGAATATCGTCTAATGCTTTCAAGAAATAATCACGTCTTTTTCTAAACTCACTCGTCATTGCTTTCACTTCATCTAAACGCATCATCGCAGTAACTGCTGCTTTTTGTGCAATAATATTTGCACCTGACGTGATTTGACTTTGATATTTCGCACATGCCTTTGCTATCTCTTTATTTGCAGCCATGTAACCCAGTCTCCAACCAGTCATGGAATATCCTTTAGAAAAGCCATTGACAACGATCACGCTATTTTTTATCTCTTCAAAAGATGCTAAACTATGATGCCCTACTCCATAATTGATGTATTCATATATTTCATCTGAAACGATAATTACATTTGGATGTTTGGCAAAAACTTCTGCTAATCCTTTCAATTCCTCTTTGGTATATACTATACCTGTAGGATTACAAGGGGAAGAAAAGATAAACATTTTAGTTTGTGGTGTAATAGCAGCTTCTAATTTTTCCGGAGAAATTTTAAAATTATCTTCAATACCACAAGGCACAAATACTGGTTTCCCTTTAGCCAATTGAACTAAAGCTTCGTAGGTGACCCAATATGGCGTTGGAATAATAGCTTCATCTCCTTCTTCCAACAAAGCCATTATAATATTGGATAAAGATTGTTTTGCTCCAGTACTCACCACAATTTGGTCGGTCGTGAATTCTAAATTATTGTCTTTTTTGAATTTATCTACAATCGCTTGCTTAAGATCTGGAATTCCGGCTACTGGGGGATATTTAGTAAATCCATCTTTCATGGCTTGGTAAGCTGCTTCTACTATGTAAGAAGGTGTTGGAAAATCGGGTTCTCCTAAGCTTAAATCCACCAAATCAACTCCTGTATTTCGTAATTCTCTAGCTAAATTAGCCATCAATAACGTTTGTGGTTCTGATATCCTATCTATTCTTTTAGCAAATTTTGTCATCATAATATTTTATAAAACAGTCTATTGGGGTCGTTTAATGGTATCAAATTTAGCATATAAATAGGCATTCTTTGACATTTTTGAAAAAAGTATTTTATTTATCAAGAGGGTCAAGGGGGATATACTTATATTTGTAGTATAAAATCAATTTACACATGGCTGGATTTACAGTTGCTATTGTAGGAAGACCGAATGTTGGAAAATCTACGTTATTCAATCGATTGTTAGAAAGACAAACGGCAATCGTTGATGACTTTAGCGGAGTTACGAGAGATAGACAATACGGAATTGCTGATTGGAATGGCAAAAAATTCAATATTATCGATACAGGCGGGTTTGTTTCAAAATCTGAAGATGTTTTTGAAAAGGAAATACGCAAACAGGTTCATATTGCCATTGACGAAGCAGATATCATAGTCTTGGTGGTCGATGTTACGGCAGGAATCACAGACTTGGACGAAGAAATGGCACAAGTTTTAAGAAAATCTAATAAACCTATTTTTGTTGCTGTCAACAAGGTGGATAACTCCGAAAGGCATTTATATGCTACAGAGTTTTATATTTTTGGGTTTGACGAAACACATTTCATCTCTTCAATTTCTGGATCAGGAACAGGTGAGTTATTAGATGGAATTGTGAAGTTAATTCCTGATGATGAAGAAGAAGAAATCTTAGAATACGTTGAAATAGAAGTGGAAGACGCTAATGGAGAAATCGTTATCGTTAGACAACCTAAAAACAGAATCCCTAAAATTGCAATTATTGGTCAACCTAATGCTGGAAAATCAACATTGCTGAATGCTTTAGTAGGAGAAGAAAGAGCCATTGTTTCTGATATTGCTGGAACTACGCGAGATGTAATTCATACAGATTACAATCTTTTCGGTAAAGAATTTACTTTAATAGATACTGCCGGAATTCGACGTAAGAAGAATGTAAAAGAGGATTTAGAGTTTTATTCTGTTATCAGAGCGATAAGAGCGATGGACGAATCTGATATTTGCCTGTTGCTTATTGATGCAAAAAACAACTTAACGGCTCAGGATATTAATATCTTTAGTTTAGCAGCTCGTAAAGGAAAAGGCATCATCTTATTGGTCAACAAATGGGATACTATTGAAAACAAGGAAACAAATACGGTAAGAGATTATGAGAAAAATCTAAAATCTAAATTAGAACCTTTTAGTGATGTGCCTATTATATTCATATCTGCTACAGAGAAAACACGTATTTTCCAAGCAGTTGAAAAAGCTTTAGAGGTTTTTGAAAATAAGAATCGCAGGATTAAAACTTCTAAAGTCAATGATATTCTACTTCGAGAAATTGATCGTTTCCCACCACCAGTGGTGAGAGGAAATAGTGTGAAAATCAAATTTGCAATGCAAGTACCTTCATTAAATCCTGCATTTGCATTTTATGCAAATCACCCTAAGGACATTCGTGCGCCTTACAAGCATTTTTTAGAAAATAAGATCAGAGAACATTTTGATTTCTGTGGAGTACCTTTAAGAATATTCTTTAGACAAAAATAATTTATAAAATTTTCAATTATGGATTTAGACCTTGACAATAGCTCATTTTCAATGGCCTGGTCCTTTATCAATTATACCGACCAAAATGTATTTTTAACAGGTAATGCTGGTACAGGAAAGACTACTTTCCTGCACCAATTAAAAGAGCAATGCCCAAAGAAAATGGCCGTACTCGCTCCAACGGGTGTAGCTGCAATTAATGCTGGAGGCGTTACGATTCATTCGTTTTTCCAATTGCCTTTTGGTTCTTTTATTCCAGATGAACACCCTCAATGGAATAATCCGAATTCTAAAACCTTTAATAAGCAGTCTTTATTTCGAAATTTAAGGCTTAGAAAAAAACAAAGAGATATTATCAGGAACTTAGAGCTTCTCGTGATTGATGAAGTTTCGATGGTTCGAGCAGATTTATTAGATGCGATTGATATTACTCTTCGTGGAGTACGTAGAAATCAACATCAACCTTTTGGTGGTGTGCAAGTGTTATTTATAGGTGATTTATTTCAGCTACCTCCAGTTGTGAGAGATGAAGATTGGTCTTTATTAGGAAACTATTATGCCAGTCCTTTCTTTTTTGATGCTCAAGTCATTCATCAAGCACCACCTGTGCCTATCACTTTACAAAAAATTTACAGACAACAAAATGATTTGCGTTTTATTGGCATACTCAATAAAATAAGATTCAATACAATTGAACATGATGATTTAAACCACTTGAATCAACATGTCATAGATAAAATACCTAAATCAGACCAACGCCCTATAACTTTAACTACACATAACCGTCAAGCAGATGCTATCAATCGTCAAGAGTTAGCAAAACTTCCTGGAAATGCAGTTAATCTTACGGCATCAGTTACAGACAATTTTCCTGAAAATACGTATCCTGCAGAATACACCTTGGAGTTGAAAGAAGGAGCGCAGGTCATGTTTATTAAAAACGAAAAAGGAGACGCCAGGAGGTATTACAACGGAAAAATTGGACGTATCAAAAAAATTCATCGCGTTAAACAAATGATTGAGATCGAATGCGATCAAGAAATCATAGAGTTAAGTCCAGAACAATGGGATAATATTCGATATGATTATGATGAAAAAAACGATGAAATTCATGAATTGAAGATTGGTAGTTTTGAACAATTCCCCATTCGATTAGCATGGGCCGTAACGGTTCATAAAAGCCAAGGATTAACTTTCGAAGAAGCATATATAGACTTAGGTCATGCTTTTGCACCTGGACAAGTTTATGTGGCTTTAAGTAGATTAACTAACCTTGATGGTTTACATTTATTAAGTCCAATACAAAGACATCATATTAAAACAGATGAACGTGTTTTGGCTTATTCTACTCAACAACCGGAAGAAAATGAGATAAATAATTATCTAAAAGCTCAACAAGTAGAATATGTCAAAAATCTCTTTATTAATATTTATGACTTAAATGAAGTTTGTGAAGAAATACGAACACATGCCTCTTCTTATGGTCGGAAATTAATTCAAAATAAAAAAGAAGCCTTTGATTGGGCACAAAATCTATTACCTACTGTTTTTGATATCATCTTGGCATCAGATAAATATACAAGTTATCTGAAATATCATTTATTAAATAGTCAAGAGGTGGATTGGCAAGCAGTAATGCATAGAAATGATAGAGCTCTTCCCTACTTTCAAGGACTTTTGGAAAGTAACCTCGTAGGACAAATCATCAATCAAATCTCTAAATATAAAGGACAGACGCTATCTGGTACTTATCTCAAAGAATTGGATTTCTTAAAGGCTGCTTTAGAAGCTAAGTTGGAAGAAATTAAGTTTTCCAAAAACCTATTAAGTGCTCTTCAAGAAACCAGTACACTGAATGAAGTATTATCTACTTATTTCACTTTGAAAAATAACTTTAAGCCAGATGCAAAAAAGGAAGAAGCAGCTCCAACTAGCGTCAAGAAAGAAAAAATGAGCAGTGAACAAGTGACGTTAACTGCATTTCAAGATGGTAAAACGATTGAAGAAATTGCTGAAGATAGAAACTTACAAGTCAATACGATTCAAAAGCATTTAGTCAGTGTTTATCCGGCTTTTCGTCTTCATATTGATGATTTAGTTGCGCCTAACATCAGGAAGCAAATTGTAAGTTTATTACATGAAAGGGACGATTGGAAAAGTAAGGAATTAATTGAACAATTAGAAGGTACAGCTACATATAATGATATTGCTGCAGCTCGAAAATACTATGATACCATTATGAATCAAAAGAAAGATTAATCGTCAGTAAGGGTTGGACTGATGATCCAATTGATTAAAACGGCACTTCCGAACAATAAGAAAGCAATCCATAAAGGATAATAGAAAAGGTCTTTATTATTCTGAAAATCAATAGATTCAATTTCTGTTTTTTCTAATGCATTAATTGCTTCATAGATTTGTTCTAAACTTTCATTATCCACGGCTCTAAAATACTGTCCACCCGTTTCTTTTGCAATACGTTCCATTAAAGGCTCGTCAATTTCTACAGGCATCATTTCTTTACGTACGCCTTGAGGGGTGGGAACAGGAAATAATGCTTCTCCAATGGTTCCAATACCGACGGTGTAAACTTTGATGTTAAAAGCTTTAGCTAACTCTAAGGCTGTGATAGGATCTATTCTCCCCGTATTATTTACGCCATCTGTAAGTAGTATTACTACTTTACTAACTGCATCTGAATTTCTTAATCTATCTACAGCAGTTGCCAATCCCATTCCAATAGCAGTGCCGTCTTCAAGCATTCCACTCCTCAGATTCATGATTTGATGAGCAAGTGAAGTTTTGTCAGAAGTAACTGGACTTAAAGTAAAACTCTCACCAGCAAAAATCACTAAACCAATCCGATCAGACGGTCTGCTATTTACAAACTCTAAGGCTTTGTCTTTTGCAGCTTCCATTCTATTCGGTTCGAAATCTTCTGCTAACATACTTCCTGAGATATCGATACTAATGACCATATCTATCCCTTCGTTGGTTATAATTTCTTCTGTATTTCTAAATTGCGGACGTGCAATGGCAATAGTCAGGAATAAAAATCCTAAAAACAATAAAGGATAAATCGCTTTTCTTAAGATTACATACACTGATTTATCAGAGGAAATCACATGTTTACTCGGTAATGATCCAATATTTAAAAAGACCTGACCGTGCTTTTTATTAAGATAAAAAACAAGGATCCAAATAGGAATTAATAATCCTAAAAGCAACAATAATGGATATTGAAAATATATAGTATTTCCGAAAAGTTCAATCATATTACTTGTTCTCTGTCTCTACAAATTTTGTAGATTTAATCATGTTTTTTAAAAAATCCCATTGTTTAGTTTTCTCTTCTTGCAATACACTTGCCTTAGCAAATTTCACTAAATCTGATGTATTTAATAGTCTTCTCACTTCTTTACGAAAACGCCTAAAATCTTCATGATTTTTTAAACCATCAATTAACTCCTCACTCGTTTCTTCCACCGCATTCCAATCGTAACGATACATTAAATATCTTTTAAATAGTAAAACGATATCATCAAAAAAGGGTTTCATCTCTTCAGGACTTGCATCCGAATATTGGTTTTCTATCCACTCCAATTGTCCTAATGCCCATTCATGAGCATTATATTTATCAATGACTAATGCTTCAGCTTGACGCTTTTTCTTCTTTTTCATTAAGAAATAAATCAAAACAATTAAAGCAATAAGTACTAAAGCAACGATTACATACCAATAGTCACCCCACCAAAATGGCAATTTCGGAGCTTCTTGAATATCGATAAATGCTTTAGTCGTATCAACATCAACCAATTGAACTTCTATAAAAGCAGATGGCACCGTAATATTATCTAAAAACTGCAAAGGTCCTAATTCAACGTTTCCAGAGTCGAAAGCCATTAAATAAGCATTCAGTTGAAGCCAGGTGATCTCTTCGATTTGAAAAGTATCTGTAGGCAAAACTTCATAAATATCTAAAGCTGAATTAGGAATGATTTGTTTCCAATCCCAACTATCTATATAAGCGTCTTTAGGAATTAGAATACTCGTTTTGAAAGTATCACCCACTTGAACTTGATTATGATTCAATACTATAGACGGCTCAGAAGACTGAGCAATTGTAGAAAAGAATAAAGCCAACACACTTAATAATATAATTAAAATGTTTCTTCCCATACTTTTATCTTCTTTGAAAAAACAATTGTAAATCCTTGACATAATCTCCACTCGTTTGAAGAGGAATACAATGCGCTCTGTATTTATTAAATTGTTGAACAAGCTGTCTTTTATGATCTTCGAATTGATGATTCCATTGCTTTTGTAATTTCTTATTCGAAGTCGTCAACCATGCCCACTTTTTAGTTTCACTATCTCTTACTTTTAATAAACCTAAACTAGGAATAGATTTATCTAAAGTATCTTCTAATTTCATACCTATAAAATCGTGTTTATTTGCTGCCATTCTTAGTTCCTTATCGGGAACTTGTCCCAAAAAATCACTCAACATAAATACAACATTTTTCCTTTTAGACATTCGATTCATAAAGTATAAAGCTTCTTGGAAATTACTTTCTGTATGCTCGCCTGCTTCAACACTTAATATATTTCTGATGATAGTCAAAATATGTCTTCTTCCTTTTTTAGGAGGAATATATAAATCTACTTGACCACTAAAAAATATAGCGCCTACTTGATCATTATTTCTTAAAGCTGCAAAAGACAGAATAGCTGCTAATTCAGCCACCACTTCGCGCTTAGAGTTTTGGTGGGCAGCATGATTAATACTGTTTGAAATATCTATCATCAACATGAGGTTCATTTCCCTTTCCTCTTCATATACTTTCACATGAGGACTTGAAAAACGAGCGGTAACATTCCAATCTATATCTCTAACGTCATCTCCAGGTGCATATTCTCTTACTTCACTAAAAATCATACCACGTCCCTTAAAAGCTGTTTGGTAAGCACCTGCAAAAATGTGATTACTCAAGCCTTTTGACTTAATTTCTATCGCACGAACTTTCTTGATTAATTCTTCAGTAGTCATCTTCGAAAAGCACTCTATGTTATTTGAATTTCAGTTTTTAATCTATGGTACTTGAACGGTATTTAATATTTCATGTACTATATCAACACTGTTTACTTCTTCCGCTTCTGCTTCATAAGTTACTCCAATTCTATGTCTTAAAACATCTGTACAAATCGCTCTGATATCTTCTGGAATTACATAACCTCTTCTTTTCAAGAAAGCATATGCTTTAGTCGCATGCGCTAAGGCAATACTTGCTCGAGGAGAAGCACCATAAGCTATTAATGGTTTCAGTTTTGGCAAATTATACTTTTCTGGATTTCTGGTAGCAAACACGATATCGATGATATATTGCTCAATCTTTTCATCCATATAGATTTGTTTCACTAATTGTCGAGCTTCTAATATTTGATTTTTAGAAACCACAGGTTTGATTTTAGGCATTCCTTCTGGTCTCAAGTTATATCGAATAATTTGTCGCTCTTCCTCAGGAGTTGGATAATCAATCACCACTTTCAACATAAACCTATCTACCTGCGCTTCAGGTAAAGTATAAGTTCCTTCTTGCTCAATCGGATTTTGAGTTGCCAATACCAAGAATGGTTCATCTAATTTAAAAGTTTCTAAACCAATAGTTACTTGTCTTTCTTGCATCGCTTCTAACAAAGCACTTTGTACTTTAGCGGGTGCTCTATTAATCTCATCCGTCAATACAAAATTCGCAAAAATAGGTCCTTTACGAACTTCAAATTCATGAGTTTTAGGATTATATATTTGAGTACCTATCACGTCCGCTGGTAAAAGATCAGGTGTAAATTGAATTCTACTGAAATCAGCGTCAATAGCACTTGCTAAAGATTTAATAGCTAAAGTCTTTGCTAATCCTGGTACTCCTTCTAATAAAACATGGCCTTCTGTTAACAAACCAATCAAAAGTCGATCACTCATGTGTTTTTGACCAACTAATACTTTATTTAACTCCATCATCAACAGATCAACAAATGCACTTTGCTGATGAATCTGTTCATTTAATGACTGAATATCTACTGAAGAGAATACCGTATTTATATCTTCCATAATTTCTAAAATGATTGAGGACCATGCAATTTACATAATCCTAATTATATTTTAATGAGTGTATAAAAAAGTATTTACCTAAACAAATGTACTAACTTTTAAAGTTACACCTATTCTATAAAATGACATTTCGTTTAACGGTTTTTTTAGAAACAAAAAAAAGATGACTGCTTGCACAATCATCTTTTCTAAAAAACTTAAATTCTATTATTATAGTTTAAACTCTGAATCTTTAATTTTCTTACGATTCACTCTTACGTTAGAAAGTTCCATTTTCATCATTTGCCCCATCATAGTTTGAGTAATGGTTTCTGGAATTTTATATCCATTTCCACCTGATATTTCTGTATAATCTTTAAGATCAGTTACAACTGTCATTGTTTGACCTTGCATTTCCATAGTAGTGATGCTACGAACTAATAAACCTGAAGCTACATCATAGTATTCAATAGCTTTATCGTTACCCTCATTACTTAATTTCTCCACTACATAAGCTGGCTTGCCGTCCACTTCTTCAATTTCTTGAAGATAGTATCTTACGCCATATTTTTCAGGATGTAAAATAGATTGAATATCCATTTCTGCTCTCAATTCTGCAATATCATCTTCGTCCATTTCTTTACTAGCACCACCCATTCCTGAAGACATTCCTTTTTGACCATCAAATACTTTTCTGCTTACTTCTACACCTTCAGCAACCATGATCTCTTTATACTTATTAGGAGATACAATTGTTCTTTGAATATTAATGGATTGTCCCATTTGATTCATTTTGTATAGTAATGTTAAGTTTTCAATGCTCTTAATCGCTGACTCTCCGCCTATAGCTTGAATGTATTTTGAAATCACATTCTTACTAGTCACGCCGTCAATTTCTTTATCTACACGTGGTTGAGTTTCCTTACCATATGCATCATAATATTTAACTTCACCAGAAGTACTAAAACGCTTTAATTTATCTAATTCTGTTGGATTACCTACTACAATGATATGCGCTTTTTCTGGAGTGATGTATTTTTGAGCTACATCATGTAAATCATTCACTGTAAGTTTTTCTACATTCTTAATATAATTCTTGTAGTAACCTTTAGGTAAACGATACATATCTTCCATAATTGCAAATCTTGCAATCGTACTTGGAGATTCTAAACCTCTTGAGAAAGATCCGATAATTGCATTTTTAGCACTTTGCAATTCCGTTTCAGAAACTTTATTATCTCTAATAAAATTCATTTCCTTTTTCATTTCTGCAATAGCACTATCTGTTACTGCATTACGAGCCATTACGTGTAAACTTACATTACCTACAATGTCATCTGAGCTGATAGAAGAATACGAACCATAAGTCCAACCTTTATCTTCTCTAAGGTTTAAAAACAAACGTCCTTGCATTCCACCACCTAAAATTTGATTTAAGGCTCTTGTTTTAATCACATCACCATGTCCTGGTAATAAATTAATAGGATAAGCAATTTCGATTACACTTTGAACCGCTCCATCTCTTGAAACAAAACTTAATTCAGTTTCTTGAGGTGCAATAGCTGCGGGATAACGAGCCATTGGAACTTGTTGATCTTTCCATTGTCCGAAATGTTCAGTAACTAATTTTTTAGCATCTTTAAAAGTGATGTCACCTACAATCGCTAAATATGCTACGTTAGGTCTGAAGTAAGTTTGATAATATGATTTTACATCATTTAAATTGATATTATCAAAAGTTCTTGGTGTTTCAACTTCACCATAAGGGTGATTTTGACCGTAAACTACAACTGACTTCACATTTGACATCATGGATTCCGCATTGTTCTCACCCATTGACAATCCTGATTTGTATTGCAAAACTAAACGCTCTAATTCTGATTGTTTGAAGTCCGCATTAATTAATGCATCACTCATCAATTCAAAAAGCTTATCCGCGTGTTTTACTAAAGACCCACCTGAAATAGAGGAACTTGACGCAGAGATTCTAGCTGCAATCATATCTACCTCTTCATCAAATTGAGATTTCGATCTTGTTTTTGTGCCACTTGTAATTAATGGTCCAACTAAAGAAGAAATCCCTGCTTTAGGTCCTTCTAGCTCTGGTCTTACATCTAAAAGTATAGAGGCTGAAATTGTAGGTAGTTTATGATTTTCTACCACAAAAACTTTAAGTCCATTAGGTAAAGTAAAACTCTGAGCATCTCCTAAATTAATGGACTTAGCTGGTCCTGGCTCAGGGCGTTTGCTTCTATCTAAAGATTGAGCAAACGATGTATTTATTAAGGTTAATAAACCTATAGCTAAAATTATTTTTCTCATTATTATAATAGTTTCTTTTACGATAAAAATCTGTTGCTATATAGCAATTATTATTTCGGTAAATAATGTATTACTAACGCTCTGTCTACTTTTAAATAATCTTTAGCAACGCGATTAACATCTTCGATAGTTACGTTTTGATAATTAGCGAAATCTGTATTAATCAAATTAGCATCTTTAAAGAAAGTGTATTTGAATGCTAAGTTTTGTGAAATTCCTGAAACGCTTGCATTTTGAGATACAAAATCACTTTCAATTTGATTCTTTGCACGTTCAAATTCTTTAGCAGTTACGCCACCTTTCACTAACTTTTCAATTTCTTGCTTCATTGCAGTTTCTAAATCACCTGCTTTAATATTCATATTTGCAATACCGTAGAATAACCATGGACTTGGATCTTCTAATGGGAACATTGCAGACATTACCGCTAAAGCTTTTTGATCTTGATCAACAATTTGTTTATTCAAACGAGAACTCGCACCATTTGATAAAATACTATTCAACATTTCAATAGCATAGTAATCTTTTGATCCTGCTTTAGGTGCTTGGAAAGCTAATATCACAGCAGGGATTTGTACGTCATCTTTAAATTCTACTCTTTCTTCTTTGGTACGTACGTCTTCCTTAATATCAGGTCTTGGAATTTCATGTGTTCCTTTTGGAATACTACCATAATATTTATTAATCATGGATTTCACATCTGTTCCTTTAATATCACCAGCTACAACTAATACCGCATTATTAGGTACATAGAAAGTTTTGAAAAAATCCATAAACTCTGCATGCGTTGCTTGATCAATATATTGTTCCTTTCCTATAGGACTCCAACGGTAAGGATGTTTCTTATAGAAACTCTCAAATACCACGTTGATTAATTGACCATAAGGTGTATTATCATAACGTTGTTTTTTCTCTTCTTGAACAACTTTACGTTGTGTTTCAATACCTACGCTATCAATAACAGGATGTAACATTCTTTCAGACTCCATCCATAAACCTAATTCTAATTGATTAGATGGTAAAGTTTGGAAGTAATAAGTAACGTCATTACTTGTAAAAGCATTTAATGAACCACCATTTTCTTCAATGATTTTCATGTATTCCCCACGTCCAATATTTTCCGTTCCTTCAAACATTAAATGTTCGAAAAAGTGAGCGAAACCTGTTCTTTCAGGATGTTCATTTTTGGACCCTACGTGATACATCACAGATACATTGACAATTGGAATAGTATTGTCTTCGTAAAGAATAACATGTAACCCATTATCTAAGGTGTATTCTTCAAATTCAATTTTTGGATTGTTCGCAAACAAAGAGCTAGCCATAGCTCCTAAGAGTGCCACACTCAACAATAATTTTTTCATGAATGTATATATTTTTATAAATACAAAGTTAAAAAACAAAACGACATTTTTCCTAACGCAAAAAGGGGGATATTATCCCCCTCATTTAAAAAATTCAAACAAAATAATATTTAAAATAAATATTTTAAGGTAATATTTCTATTCGGCTAGGACACGCATGTTTATTTGAAGATGAACATGATCCTAAAAACATAATTCCTCCGATTAATAAGAGCGTAATTACCGCCCAAGATGTATATTTTTTCATAATTTTAGGTTATTATATTTTGCTAGAGTGCAAAGATGCTTATATTTTTGATATCTTTCTACAAATATAACCAAAAATTCCGAAAAATATGCATTTGCATTTTATAGCGATTGGGGGTGCCATCATGCACCAACTTGCCATTAATTCAAAAATAAATGGAAATAAAGTAACTGGTAGTGACGACTTCATTATGGATCCAGCTCTTAGTAACCTAGCTTCTCATGATATTTTACCTTCCGATTTAGGCTGGGATGAAAATAGAATTCACGCTGATATTGATGCAATAATTTTAGGAATGCATGCCAAAGAAGATAATCCTGAATTGTTAAAAGCCATACAACTCAATATTCCTATTTACTCTTTCCCTGAATATATTTATAAACACGCGGAAAACAAGCAAAGAATTGTCATTGCTGGAAGTCATGGAAAAACCACGACTACTTCTATGATTATGCATTGTCTTAAAAAAGCAGGACGTGATTTTGATTATTTAGTAGGTTCTAAAGTGCCTGGTTTTGAATATTCCGTTAGATTATCAGAGGCGCCTATTATTATTATAGAAGGAGATGAATATCCTGCATCAACGATTGATGAGAGACCTAAAATTCATTTTTATCATCCACATATCGCAACGATTACTGGCATCGCATGGGACCATATCAATGTATTCCCTACTTATGAACAGTATAAGCGACAATTTGAAATCTTCTTAGCACAGATGAATGAAGGACAAGACATCATTTATAATGCAGAAGATAAAGAAGTGGTGAGTATTATAGAAAAAAACAAGAGTGATATCAAGAAATGGCCATATATACATGCTGATTATAAATTAAATACGAAAACTGACCAGATTGAAGTACTTCATGAAGATGACCGTTACCCTTTATCTATTTTTGGGGAACATAACTTACAGAATTTAGAAGCGGCAAGACGCGTTTGTAATTTATTAGAAATTGAAACAGATTACTTTTACAAAGCCATGGAAGATTTCCAAGGTGCTGCGCGTAGGTTAGAGCAAGTAGTGATGAAAGATGATATGAAAATATTCAAAGACTTCGCTCATGCACCTTCTAAAGTCACTGCAGCTTTAAATGCCATGAGAAATCGATATAAAGACCATCATTTAATCGCCGTTTTAGAACTTCATACTTACAGTAGTTTAAATAAAGAATTTATCAGTACTTATGAGCATGCTTTAGATGCTGCAGACGCTTCTGCTGTTTACTATTCTTCGGATGCACTTCGTATCAAAAGAATGGAAGCTATGGACCCTGATTTCATTCGAGAAGCATTTAAGCAAAAAGAATTAAGTATTTTTGACGTTCCGGAACATTTGTCTGAATGGGTACAAAAGCAAATTAACGATAGCACGAAGCCTGTTTGTTTACTTTTTATGTCTTCAGGAAATTACGACCAAATGAACCTTAAATTTGAAAAAGATTAATTAATTGATATGATCAAAAAAATCCTAATTGCAAACCGCGGTGAGATTGCTTTACGAATCATTCGTTCCGCTAAAGAAGTGGGTATAAAAACAGTGGCTGTTTATTCTGACGCTGATCGTACTATGCCTTATGTTTTAGCTGCAGACGAAGCGGTACATATTGGACCAAGCCCTTCTGCTCAGTCTTATCTTTTAGCAGATAAAATCATTGAAGCGGCTAAAGCTACCCATGCTGATGCTATACATCCGGGTTATGGTTTTCTAAGTGAGCAAGCTTCTTTTGCAAAAACAGTACATGATGCGGGTTTAATCTTTATTGGCCCCTCAGCTTATTCCATTGATATGATGGGAGATAAATTAAAAGCAAAAAGTGCAGTTATTGACCATGGCGTACCAATGGTTCCTGGCACAGAAGATGCGGTTACAAGTGTAGAACAAGCTCATGAGATAGCTAAAAATATTGGTTATCCTATTCTAATTAAAGCTGCAGCTGGAGGAGGTGGAAAAGGAATGCGTGTAGTAGAAAATGAAGAAGAATTAGCGTCACAAATGCAATTGGCTAAAAGTGAAGCTTTGAATTCCTTCAGTAATGATGAAGTATTTATTGAGAAATTCTTAGCGAGTCCAAAACACATTGAAATTCAAGTATTAGGAGATAGTCATGGGAATTATGTTTATTTCTTTGATAGAGAATGTAGCATTCAAAGGCGCCACCAAAAGTTAGTGGAAGAAGCACCATCTTCTTGTTTAACACCTGACTTGAGAAAAGAAATGGGTGAATGTGCCATTAGCGTTGCGAAAGCTTGTAAATATGTAGGTGCTGGAACTGTGGAGTTTTTAGTAGATGAACAACTGAACTATTATTTCCTAGAAATGAATACCCGTTTGCAAGTAGAACATTGTGTCACAGAAATGATTACGGGTAAGGATTTAGTTAAAGAACAATTCAGAGTAGCAAACGGAGAAGCTTTAGGATATACACAAGATGATTTAGAAATCAGAGGTCATGCTATAGAGTTAAGAATTTGCGCAGAAGATCCTGCTGATAATTTCATGCCTGATACTGGTAAACTTCTTGTTTATCGCAGACCACAAGGTTTTGGAGTTCGTGTTGATGATGGTTATGAAGAAGGTATGGATATTCCTATTTTCTATGATCCGATGATTGGAAAAGTGATTGCTTGGGGCGAAAATCGTCAAGAAGCTATCGATAGATTAATTCGTGCGATTGATGAGTTCAAAGTTATAGGTATTAAAACCACCTTACCTTTTGGAAAATGGGCTTTACAACAACCGGCTTTTGTCGAAGGAAATTATGATACTGGATTTATCGAAAAGTATTTCACAGGAGATATGTTGTACACAGAAGAAGAAAACAGCTTTGAAGTAGCCAGCAGTTTTGCTGCTCAAGTTTGGGAAAAGGAAAAACAAATTGCTCAACCTGTCCAAAAGTCAAATACTAATAATAGTAGTTCTGCGTGGAAATCACAGAAATACAGATTGTAAGTTTTTTGTTATCAATACTTTAAAATAATTCCGAATTTTTATAGTTCGGAATTATTTCTTTAGATTCGTAGTGTAACTAAAAGCATTCCTTATATATGTAACAACTTTACTTAAAAATATTAATTTCTTATGGATATACATATTCTATGGGTCGATGATGAAATCGAATCCTTAAAATCTCAATTTCTTTTTTTAGAACAAAGGGGTTACAAAGTAAAAGGGGTTACAAATGGTTATGATGCATTAGATTATCTTCAAGAAAATCCGGTGGACATTGTGCTTTTAGATGAAAGCATGCCAGGATTGACAGGAATAGAAACTTTACCTAAAATTAAAAGTATTCGTTCCAGCTTGCCAGTCATCATGGTGACTAAAAATGAAGAAGAATACATCATGGATGATGCGATTGGTGCACAAATCACAGATTATTTAATTAAGCCTGTGAATCCTAATCAAGTATTACTTTCTATCAAAAAAGCTTTGGACGCCAAACGGTTAATTAGCGAGCGTACGACAACTGAATACCAAAAAGACTTTAGAAATCTTTTCATGGCGATGAGTTCCATGGATACTGCTAAAGAATGGGTTGAAATGTACAAAAAGCTGGTTTACTGGGAGTTGGAAATGAGCAATAGTGAGAGTGTTGAAATGCAAGAAGTCTTTCAATCTCAAAAGTCTGAAGCCAATAATGAATTTTATAAGTTTATCAATCGTAATTATGTAGATTGGATACAACATCCTGATGAGGACACGCCTTTATTATCTCATCAGCTTTTTAAAGAAAAAGTAATTCCTCATTTATCAAAGGACAAAACGACTTTCTTTATTTTAATAGATAATCTTCGATATGATCAATGGAAAGTGATTCAGCCTTATTTAGAAGAATACTTTAGAGTGATTGAAAACGATACCTATTATAGTATTTTACCTACTACTACTCAATATTCTAGGAACAGTATTTTCAGTGGACTTTTGCCCATGGAGATTGAAAAAAGGTTTCCTAATGAATGGAAGAATGATGAGGAAGAAGGTGGTAAAAATTTATACGAAGACTTGTTTTTACATGATCAACTCAAAAGAAATTACATGAGTGAATTAAAAGCGGAATACATCAAAATCACGAATAATGATAATGGTAAGTTGTTTGAAGATCAAGTGCACAACTATTTAAAAAATGACTTAACGGTTGTGGTGTATAATTTTGTAGATATGCTTTCGCATGCGCGGACAGAAATGGAAGTGTTAAAAGAATTAGCTAGTGATGAACAATCGTATCGTTCTTTAACTGAAAGTTGGTTTGAACACTCTCCTCTTTTCCGTGCTTTGAAAAAAATCCATAATAAAGGCATTCAGTTAATCATTACTACGGATCATGGTACTATACAAGTAAAAAATCCAAGTAAATGTATCGGAGACAGAGATACGACAACAAACATTCGATATAAACATGGACGCAATTTACAGTTTGACCCTAAAGAGGTGTTTGCGGTAACTAAACCTAATTTAATTGGTTTGCCTCATCCGAATATCAACTCTAAATATATTTTCGCAAAGGATTATACTTATTTATGCTATCCTAATAACTATAATTATTATGTAAATTATTTTAGAAACACCTTTCAACATGGCGGAATAAGTTTAGAAGAAATGATTATTCCTTTCATAAGGATGGAGTCGAAATAGATTTAAATAATCCTGCAGTAAACGCTTAACTGCAGGATTATTTATTTTAAAGATATTGTTTAATGAATCAACACTTTTTGATAGGTTTCCTGTTCATTAACCTTAATTTTAAGCACATATAATCCTGCAGGAATTCTTGAAATATCTAAACTTGGGTCAGGTCCATTTAAGGTGACTTGTAGGATCACCCTTCCTAAATTATCAAATAATTCTACTTGAATTTCTTGAACATCATTAGGTAGAGTAAAATACATTTGATCAGATGCAGGATTAGGATAAATCAAAACTGAGTTATTAGTGGAAATGTCCTCAATATTAATAGTTTTAATAAAATCACAACCTTGTTCAAGGTGCATGTTAATATTTATATTTTCATCACTATAACATCTAAATCCCAAACCGCTGGAACCTAAAGGAATAGTATCTAATTGACCGCCTATAACTATGAATGCTTCAGAAGGAGCTGGAAGCAAAAAAGAAGATAAAGAGCCTATTTTTCGAGCATAACCTGACTTGTGTCCATAAAAAATCTCTTCTTGAAGAATCCCCTGAGAATAATTATAAGCAGGATAAAGTAATTCATTGTCCCAATCTGTAATTTCTGAAGTAAATACCGTTTCTAAATACTCTTCATCAAATAAAACCATTCTTACAGAATCCACTTCGACACAGAAAAAGCTATCTCGTTCAGCAATAGGATGATACCAATTATTGAAATTAGGGGTATAAAATGGATGAGGAATTACTGGTAAACAAATAGTATCTCCCTCCTCAACATTGAAAACATACAGAGGAGTAAATTCCTCAAAATAAGTATTATAAATAAACACCGTATCCTCTGTTGAATATACATAAAGCGGGTCTAAAGTGATAGAGTCTAAAGGTCCTCCATATAAAGAAGACGTTTTAAAATACTTAATCATATCAATTTTTTTAGTCTCTTGATCATCTATAACTTGACTTTCAGAGTACTTACTAACTACTGTAAACCACTCAGATAATTCATTTTCGCCTATTCGTCTCTCTAACCCCATATTTCCATGCCACCACTCTGCTCCATCAGGAGCAAATGCTGTAGAATCTGATTGTGCTATGCTTAATAAAGAGCATAGCATACATAATATTAAATTGAATATGTTTTTCATGATGTTTTAATTTAAAAAATTAATCGATAATAAACTTTTTGGATTTTGATTCATGCTTTTGATGCCCCCAGCTTACTTTATAAATATATACCCCATTAGCCCAATTGGAAGTATTGACTTCATAATGAAAGACACCAACTCCTTGTGCTTCCTGACTCCAGACTCTTTGTCCATAAATATTAAAAACTTCTAATTTGGATAAAACAGGTTCTACCTCTTCTGAAGAAATTTCATAAATCAAATGAATCAAATCGTCTGCTGGGTTAGGATAAGCATTTTTTAAAATGATATTAAAAGATTTTTGATCTTCTGCTGATTCAAATAATAGATGCTCAGTAGGCATATAAGTCTGCTCTATTTCCAAATCTGAATACTCAGCCTCTTTATACCAAGCTAATAAAGAATGAGCGTAGCCAGATACCTCTACACTATCTTCTACTAAATTAAGTAAAAATTGCTCCTCATACGGAGTTAAACTATCCCCTAATAACTTAAGACTTAGATGCTGATTTAAAAAATTGTAATAACTTCTATAAGCCAACTTTTCTTCTCGACTAATAAAAAGCGAATCAATCATACTATTCATCATTTCATCATCATCCATCTCATAATATAATCCAATCAACGCCCTATACGCTTCTTGAGTCTGCATATTTTCATAAAAGTCTATGAGTCTTTGGTAATCACCATAAGCAATAAGTCCATTAACAATTTTATTATTTAATTCAATAACGGCACTATTGCCTTCTGTAGGATCCATAGAGAAGTAATCAGCAATCATGATAGTCATCATTTCCTCACTGGGAATATGCGGTATGGTGGCGCAATCCAATACTCCATCACAGATATAGTTAGGATCCCCACCTGCACCATAACAAGATTGAACCACTACAGTTCCATAAGTATTGGGTATACGGTCAGGATCACCATACCAATAATAATAATGCCAAGGGATAGAAGTATGAGAAAGAATATCTAAAAAATTATCTTGAAATTTATTATTTGCTCTACTCTTTAAAGGCTCACAACCTGAACCTAAATTATTGAGCACTCCATCTGGGCTTTCTGGATTGACATTAATAGCATAGTGATTATTCTTAAAAGTATTACAGTTAATATGGGCTCTTTTGTTGTATTTTTGTGTTTGAAGTCCACTAAAAAGATTACTCATAGTATTATTTCGTACAACATTAAGGCTTCGTAAAGAGCCGTTATTATCTAAAATAATTCCATATTTATGATGAAAGTCACTTTCATCTATTACTGTCCCATCAATTTTATTATTACAATGAATAAGTGTATTATTATTATTATTATTTACGAAAATACCACTAGCATTCCTTAATCTTATTCCTCCAAAAGGATGTTCATACATATACGAAATCATATCAGTAATGTCATTATTTCTAATCTGATTGTGAGAAGATCGTAATAATTGAATACTTGTACTATTTTTTCTAAACTCATTGCTCGTTAAATTGATTGATCTAGAAGGAGTAGAGGTATAAGTGTCATGTTTAATTCCGTTTCTAAAACCATAAAACTTGGAGTTACTAATCACTGCTTGTGAGGATAATAAATATACAGCATCATTTCTAATATCTTGCGTTCTTTCTTCTAAAGAAAGTTTATTTTCAAAATAGGAGTTTTTGATAGTTATGCCTCCTAAAATATTAAAAGCAGTAAAAAACTCCTTAGCTCCAGAAGTGTTATGATACACTAAAGTATCATCAATAATAAAAGATACTTGATGAAAATAACATTGAGACTCTCCATTATGCAGATAAGAATAATATGGATAATCATTGAGTTCTACTGCCCTTCTACAATTGATAAATTCACTATTTTCTACTTGGATGATTCCTCCACCTTGTGCACCATTATCAAAAGTGAAGTTCCTTACTCCATTGAGAGCATTACTGACTTTAGCTCCATTTTTCATAATTAATGTACCTTGATGTTCTGGAAAAGGAGGTTGGTTTTTATTTCCTTCTAATTCTATCCCATTCCATTTACTTCTGCTGTGATAAGAAGTGATCTCCCCTCCCTCATCAAGCATTAAGGTGGCTCCTTTTTCTACTAAAATCCTTGCATTAGGAGGCATAAATACTTTACAAGTAATGGTTAAGCTAGTGCCAGATTTGATGATTAAATCCTGATAAAGCCTAAAAGGGAAATCCCAAGTCTGATCTTCTCCTATAACCCAAGGATGCAAACTAGGATCATCGACAGGGTAAGTATATTTACTAATATAGCCTACATAAGCAGATCTGTGCATAATCCCTAATTGCATAGGAGATAAATACCCCCACATTCTATTATCCATTATATTATTAGTACAAAGCATTGAGTGATCAAATGGGTCACATTCATTAAATCCATGTGGATTATCCTCTGTACACCATTTATTTACTCCTGTGTTTAAGATGTCTAATAAGTAATCTGGATCATTTTCATCACAGGTTTCTCTTTCTTGATTTTGTAGTGGTTGATGGTATAAGTGTTCTAAACCAAACACATGTCCTAATTCATGTAAAAACAATCGAGCATTTTGATATAATTCCCAATCAACATGATAATTATTCATATAAACATACCCTTTGACATTAGTTGTTTTTATTTTATTACCTCGACTTGCACTTCCATTAGAATGTGGCGGAATATCTCTTGTTCTGAACATTACATATAAAATACTATCCTTGGGCTCTTCGTTATTCCATATGGAATCTATATCATTATAAACAACATCAATTAATTCTATTTGGAATCTACTATATTTTATATGGCAAGCTCCACAAATATTTGTTGCAGGTTTAGAAGGAATATTAATATCATTCAAGATAGCATTAGCATAATCAAATACTTTACGGATACTGTCTTCATAAACAGGAGTGTACTCACTTAAATTAGTTAACGTGTCAACTACAAAAACTTTAATTTTAATTTTCTTATGGACATTTTGAACATGTAAATCATTAGGATAAGGAATATAATTATTTTTGTTCCCAATATAACTACTTAAAAAACTAGGATCAGAAGTGCCACTGCAAGAATTACTATAAAAAGTACTTAGCAATGTCGTGTCAGGAATATTAGAATTTCCATACTCTTCTTCAGTTACACAATACCTCTCTTGGGCTTGAATAGTTTGCCAGCAATATAATGCAATAAATAACACTAAAAATTTAAATACTTTTTTCATAATCTACATGTTAAAGACATTCATTAAAACACAACATAATAATACTTTTTCTTATTTCAAAGCCTACTTAACTTTCTTTTAAATAATATATAATATTTACATGTACAACTAGGAATAAATGATATTGAGTAGAAAGACATTGTATAATTATTGATCTTATATTATTCCCTCAAATCTTCTTTTTTGTCGCTGGCATTAAATAAATAAACAAGCTTATCAAAAACGCGAAAAATATTAATCCCATATAAACATACATCATGGATGAATTGATCGCATCTCGTATAAACTGTTTAATCGTTTCTGAAGTTTGCACATGATTTAAACTACTTAACAACTCTTGTGGACTGAGTTGATCTACACCTTCAGGACCTGTTTTCATTTTCTGAAGTAATGAATTATTAAAAATAGCACCTACAATCGTAGCTCCTAAACTTTGTCCTAAATTTCTGGAAAATATGATAGAACTTGTGACTACTCCACGTTCTTGCCAAGACACTCTTGACTGAGCACCTACTAATGAAGGTGTGGATAATAGTCCAAAACCTGCTCCCATAATAATTTGAGTCGCCACAATCATAGCAATAGCCTGAGGTTTAGGAATCAAAACAAAAAACACACAAGACAACATGATAATTATAGCTCCAATTAAAGCAGTTTCTCTAAAGCCTATTTTTAGATAAAGTCTGCCTGATAAAGTCGAAGCCACTGGCCAACCCACACTCATGCTAGCTAAAACAAAACCTGAAGCAATGATGCCTAATCCTAAAGAAGCTTGCGTAAATGTGGGTAAAAACACTTCAGGACCCATTAATACTATGCCCATCCCTATCATCGCTAAGTTGGTATAAGCTAAAGACTTGTCTTTCCATAACCACATGGGAATGATGGCATGTGAAGATCTCTTTTCCACCCGATAAGTTAATGCGCCTAACAATAAAGCTGAAATAAACAGAGTCATGCTTTGCCAGGATATCCACGCCCAACTTTGACCACCTTCTATTAAAAAAAGTAATAATGCCACTAAAGTTCCAACAATTAAAACAGCTCCTTTGTAGTCTATTTTTATTTTTGTTGGTACGACCTTTTCTTTAAAAAAGGCAACTAAAAAATAAATAGATAGTGCTCCTAATGGCAGATTTATTAAAAATATCCAACGCCAATTAATGAACTCTGTTAATGCTCCACCGATTGTCGGTCCTAAAATCGCACTTATCCCCCAAATACTGGACAAATAACCCTGAATTTTGGCACGTTCTTCAACAGAATATATATCTCCGGCAATAGTATTCACAGTAGCCATGATAGAGCCTGCACCAATACCTTGAATCCCTCTGAATAAAATTAAAGAATAAATATCCCAAGCTGTAGCAGAAGCTGCAGATCCTATGAGGAATATGACCACTCCAGTAATAAGGATGATTTTACGTCCATATAAGTCACTCAATTTTCCATAAATGGGTATCGTAACTGTTTGTGCCAATAAGTAAATAGAAAACACCCAAGTGAACTTTGAAAAACCTCCTAAGTCCCCTACTATTTGTGGAATAGCTGTAGAAACAATAGTGATATCCATTGCCGCTAACATCATCGTCAACATCAAAGCTACTAATACCCACTTTCTTTGAGGATTGATTGTTTCACTCATGATGCAAATATAGCCTTTCTTAAAAGCAAGCTTTAAATTGTTTCATGTTTTATCATTAAATTAATAAGGGTTGCCAGAAATGACTGACAACCCTTATTAATGGATATTAAAAATCTAATATTATGCCCTATGGATTAAGAGGAGCACTATCAAAGTCCCCAAATTCTCGAGGAGTTTCTGGAAAGCTCAGATTTAAATGCGTAAAGCTATTAATTGAACGATTTTGAAGGCTTATGCCAAAATCATAACAATCTTCAAAAGTGATATGATCAATAGAAACAACTGCTGCACTATTTAACAACAACGCTCCATTGGGTTTACTCAATTGGGAGTTTCCTCCGTTAATTAACCTCACATGGCTCATTTTATTTTGACCATCATCATTTGCATATCTGATATGTTCCCAATATGCAGGTGTTGCTTCTTCACCTCTTATAATAATTTCATCATTAGCTGTTCCGTTCATGATTAATGAACCATGTTGATTAAAATGTCCTACAGTTATTTTACTATTTTGCGTCATGATTACTTCCACACCTGGATTCATAACGACGTCAGCAAAGATTCCTAAACCTCCATGACTTGCGGAAAAGTCAGCATAAAGAAGATAAGGCACATCTGCTTTATACCAAGTTAAATTTCTATCTATTGAAGTTGAATAGGAGTTGACATAAATATGGTCATAAACGTTACCACTAAAGCTATTACTTTCTGTAAAAGCACCTAAGTTATTAGGGTGTGTGGCAACTGGAACATCATTATCTTTAAAAGAGTTATTTTCAAACTCATCCATATAAGTACTTGCTTTTTGAATATTTAAGCCATAATTTTTATTGTTTTTAAAAGTAGTATTTGACATTTTCAAATGCGTGTCATCATTTCCATTTATAATTACACCTCCGGCTCTAGTCGCATACCATCTTTCATAACCCGCATCTTGAATTATAACATGCCTTAACTCATTATCAAGACTTGAAGCATCATAATAATATACGCCTGTCCAATACCCTTTTTGGTTTTCTTTACCTCTAAAAATAATGGGATTTGAACTTGTTCCAACAGCTGCAAAAGAAATTTGAGCATTTGAGCTTTCTTCCACATTGATTCCGGCTTCTTCTTCAAATTCTATGACAACTCCCGGTTCTACTTTGATATGTCCCCCAACGTCCATCCAACAAGTGATAACATAATCCACATCTGAATCTGGGTTAACGGTCAAAACTCGATCTTCCGAAAAGTAATCACAGTCCAAAACAATAGGATCATAATTACCTGCTCCATCTGGTTCAGGTGTTTTATCTTTTTTACATGAGCTTACAAAAAAACTCATCGATGCGATTGCAACTAAAGCAATTCTTAACTTTTTCAGGTTAAAAAATTTAAATTATAAAATAAACAGCTAAGGTTAATTAGCTAAAAAATTCAAATCTTAATTCTTGTCAGATTAATCACCGTAAGCCTACAGAAGTAGTATAAGATATTAAATATCACATGAGATATTTAAAACTAAGAATGGCGAACGACATGAGAAGGTACATTGATTAATATACCATACTTTTTAAAATACACTTTACAAGACGTAACATTGCATATATAAAAAACAAACATAATAAAACTTTTACAGAAGTAAAAAAATAAGCATATAAATTATGAAAACTTTTCAAAAACAGATGAAAAAGGCCACTTCCAATGGAAGCAGCCTCATGAATCAATGATATGACCTAATTTTTATTTTCTATATAAAATATACTTATCAGACATTTCCCCAGTTACTTTAGTACCATCTTCTTTTAAAGCTATCAATCTATCACTTTCTACAATGTATTGATGTTGCTGACCAGAAGGGTCTTCTAAAATCACAATGTTATTCACTTCTTTCCATTGAAACGTCCCCTCTTCTTCTACTTTATTAGGTGTTTCAGTTTCTAAATATCTTTGTGTTTTAGTATAAGACATATCTTCATTCAATTCTAATTTAACTTCAATTCCAGCACAATCCGCACACGGCAAAGTACCTTCATAAGTACCTACCCACGGAGCGTTGTTCATTTGTTCACCTTCTTCTATAATCTCAGTTACATTTGCTTTTTTTTCTTCTGAAGTGCGATCCATATCCCCACATGCACTTAAGCTTAAACCAAGGAATAAAAAAGCAGAAATCTGTATAATTTTTTGAAATCTAGTATTCATAATATGTACATTTAAAGATGATTAATAACAGTATTACAACTTATTAGGTAAAATTGTTCAAAACCTTTTGAGTTCTCATTTGTTTCATCTATACTTCATATGTATCAACAGCAGAAGTTAATCATTAAATACATGCTCAACATGGCTAAAAAAGAATTTGACGTATTTGTAATTGGAAGCGGTAAAGCTGGACGAGATGTAGCTATAGCATGTGCAAAAGCTGGAAAAAAAGTGGCGATTGCAGACGATAAAGAATTTGGAGGAACTTGCGCGAATAGAGGTTGCGATCCTAAAAAGGTAATTGTAGGCTTGACGGAGATTTTATATCGTTCAGAAAAAATGAAAGGTCATGGAATTGAAAATATTCCAAACTTCAATTGGGAAGACTTACAAAAGTTCAAGTTAAGATTTACAGACGCAGTGCCCTTTGTAAATGAGCGCTTATTAAAGAATGAAGGCATTACACTTTATCATCAATCTCCAAAATTTTTAGATGAACAAACACTTTCTGTCGAAGGCAAAACAGTGATTGCACATAAAGTAATCATTGCTACAGGTCAAAAACCAATGTCTCATTATTTTGAAGGTGCTCACCTTGCCTTAGATAGCGATGATTTTCTAGAATTAAAGGAACTTCCAAAATCTATGATTTTTATAGGTGGAGGTTATATCGGCATGGAATTAGCTCATATTGCTGCTCGTTTAGGTGTGGAAGTAACTGTTATACACTCTCAAGATAGACCATTAAATAACTTTGATAAAGATATGGTAGATCAGTTAATTCAAGTTTCTGAAGCTATTGGCATTCAATTCATTTTTAATGCACGAGCACATAAAATCGAAGCGCTTCAAAAAAACTATCGGGTAACGGCATCGCAAAAAGAAAAAGATATAACAGTAAAAGCTGAAATGGTATTTTTGACGACAGGTCGCGTTCCTTCCATCGATTCTTTAGATTTAGAAATAGGAAAAGTGGCTTTTACTTCAAAAGGAGTAACGGTCAATAAGAAACTTCAAAATCCTTCGAACCCAAATGTATATGCTTGTGGAGACGTAGCTGACAGTGAAGGACTTCCTTTAACTCCATTATCGAGTTATGAAGCTGCAATAGTCATTTCACAATTATTAGATACTAAAAACCAAAAAGAAACTTCCTACCCACCGCAAGCTACAGCAGTTTATACACTTCCTAATCTTGCAAGTATAGGAATGTCAGAAAAAGAAGCACAAAAAGAGGTCGGTGAAGTTATTGTAAAATTCAAAAGTATAGCTTCATCATATAGTCCTAAGCATATCAATGACGACACCTATGCGTATAAAACAATTGTGGAAAAAGCTACTGGTAAAATATTAGGAGCGCATTTAATAGGTTTCCAAGTTGCTGAAACGATAAACATATTCGCATTAGCTATAGCGAATGACCTTACAGTCGATGACATTAAAAAAACTATTTTTACTTATCCAAGTTGGGGAAACGATGTCAAAAGCATGGTTTAAAACGTTGTTGAAAAACAAAGGCTGCTTCATTTTAAGCAGCCTTTAAAGAAATTATGTTGATATTGATTTATTACTTAATCTTTATTTTTCGTAAATGGATTCTTTACCCATTTCTTTACATAAAAGATAATAGATATTAGCTCTGTATTTATTTCTATTCGATTTGCCCAAAGTGTCCACTACTTTATCAATAGCTTCATCTAAATGAGGTCCATCTTCTAGTCCTAATTTCTTAATCAAATAATTGTCTTTTACCGTTTTTAATTCTGCTGGGTCAGAAGACGCTACTACAGCTGCGTCTGCATTATAAATAGAGGGTCCTAAACCAACAGTAACTTTAGTTAATAAGTCATGATCAACTTTTACATTTGCTTCTTCAAGTTGAGCCACATACTTTACAATTAACTCTTCTCTTTTGTTCATATTGTGAATTTTAATAAAAAATATTACTTACTAAGTTACAAAATGATTTTAAATCCATTAAATATTTAGGACAATATGTTCATATTAAAATAGCCATAATCATCTTGGACTCCTATAATATTTCATACTTATTCCATAACATCTTGAATAGTTTCATCTTTTGTAAAAACTTTTTTCGCGTAATTACAAACGGGAATGACTTTAAAATCATTTTCACGAGCATATCTAACGGATTCCATCACTAATTGATGTGCGTATCCTTTACCTCCAAATTCCTTTTGAACTTCCGTATGAACTAAAGACATTTTATTGGGTTTAATCATTGTGAAAATAAGCTCCCCTGCTTCGACGTCATTTTCATACATCACAAAACGTCCTTTTTCATCTTCTTTATTATGTTCTATTTTTATCATTTTCAATTTGATTTTAATGGTTCATTATTAATGCTAGTAAAAGTAGATTTATCTATTTTTACCTTATTGTTTTGGATTTTCTCTCATGTTTTTCATTCCTTCTGTCCAATGTTTCAATTTTTCCAACATATTGTGTGCTGATTGAACTAAAGGATCATTGCCTTCAAAAACATCTTCTTCATTAATAAACTGAGTAAAAAATGGAATATTAACTGCTTGAGGTAGAGGCATCATACCAAGTGCTGTTATCGGAAATTTCAAATCTTGCACCGCTCTCGTACCACCAGAAACGCCACCATAGCTCACAAAAGCCACTGGCTTTTCTTGCCACTCATTGTATAAGAAATCCATGGCATTTTTCAACGTTGCTGGCGCACTATAATTGTATTCAGGTGTGACAAAAACAAAGGCATCTGCATCCGCAATGAGTTCACTCCATTTTTTGGTATGTTCATGTGCATATTTTTGTAATCGAGGATGTTCTGATTCATCTAAAAGTGGCAGATTAATTGCTTTCAAATCCAATACTTCTATATTAAAGTCTTTATGTTCATTTGCAATTTTCAAAAACCACTCTGCGACCAAATGTCCTTTTCGTTGAGGTCTTGTACTTCCTATAATTATTTTTAATTTATAATTCATTTCGACTACTTTTTTTACATTAAAGAATAAGATAAGAAAATACTTGCTGAACTTCTAAATATTGTCATTTTCGATTTTAATTATCTTCTTTTAAGAACATTCCGAATTTTAATTTATTGGACAGTAAATTTATAATTTTAAATTTAAGCCATCGAAATACAGCTTCACTGATGTTCAAATCATAAAAAAGAGCTCAACCTTTTTTATTGAACTCTTCATTTTTAATCTATTTCAACACTACTTTCTGAGTGATGTTAAAAGCTTCATTATCTACTTTCAACAAGTAGAATCCACTAGTCAAATTGCTATGTTCAAGATTGATTTGAATCTGTTTCCCTCTTCCCACTTCTTGATATACCAAACTCCCTTTCACATCATAAATACTGATAAAGTAAGATGATGAAAATTCAACATTATTAATTTCAATATTCAAAACGTTAGTTGCCGGATTAGGATAAACATTCAATTCAGCTTTTACAGTTCCTTCCTTTATACTCACAGCCCCTTCTTGTTTACTAAAAAACTTCCATATCTCTTCAGTGTAAGAGATATCGTTATTCGGCTTACTCAACCAAACGTGATCTGCTCCGTTCACTTTAAATAACTCCACATCTGCGTTTCCATTCGAATAAAGATAATGATCAATGGTATATCCATCTGTAGCGATTACAGGAATTTCTGTGTGAATAGCCGTGGTTTCAGTTTGATTATTAGAAATCCAAAAATCAATTAAGGGATCCACGCCCATGCCGAACATATTTTCTATATATCCAACAGTTGCGTCAGTAGTACCATGAAAATGAGCCACCGGAATTGCTTTTCCAGGATTACAAGACGTAATTCCACTTCCTCTCGTTCCAGCTACAGAAGCAAATGCTGCAAATTTCGCATTCGACTCACATGCCATTCTTTGAGTCATAAATCCACCCATGGAATATCCACAGACATAAACTTTATCTTCATTAATGGAGTAGTTGATAGATACCGTATCTACCAGAGCATTTAAAAACCCAACATCATCTACCGCTACATTTGGGAAAATCCCCATCAAACCAGCACCAGAATTCCATGCCGTACCCATCATAGGGTCACTCATCGCTTGTGGAACGACAATCACAAAATTGGCAGTATCCGCTATAGGAGCAAAGCCAATCAAACTAAAATTATCTTTATTATCACCCATCCCATGCAAAGTAAGCACTAAGGCAGCAGGTTCGTTTTCATCATAATTGGCTGGAATATAAACTTTATACGCTCTTTCTAAACCATCATGTGTCATTGTTTTATTAGTCCATTGAGCTTCTGCTTGATTAAACATGAATAGAAGTCCTACAACGAAAACTAGTAAAGATTTGAATTTCATAAGAATAAATATATAGTGTTAAAAATAATTACCTTTCTAAAATAGGAACTATGGATCCCTATTTCCTTACAAAATCTAAAATTTTATTGACTTATTCAAATATTTATTTTAGTAATACATCCATCTTCGTTATTCATATAATTTATTGAACAAGAATATTCATTTAAAATGAAAATGTAATAGTTTGGTCACAATAATATAAAAGACAATGAAGTCTTTAAGTATTTCGTTTATATAACTTATATTTGTAGTAGAAATTTTAAGACATGTTTTCAAAGGCTTGCGAATACGCTATCCGATCAGTTATTTATATTGCAACCTCCTCATTAGAAAACAATAGAGTGGGATTTAAAGAGATTGCCAAAGAAATTGACGCACCGGAAGCATTTACAGCTAAAGTGTTACAAAAATTATCTAAAAATAACATTATTGAGTCTGCAAGAGGTGTAGGTGGTGGATTTGAAATCCCTTTACACAGCATGGATAAAATGATGTTGAGTGAAATCGTAGATCTTTTCGATGGTGATAAAATCTATAAAGGCTGCGGATTAGGTTTAGCAGAATGTTCTGAAGACCATCCCTGCCCTATTCATGATGAATTTAAAGCGATTAGAGATAATCTTAGTCATTTGCTAAACACAACAACTATCTTAAAATTAACAGAGGGCTTGAAAGCTGGAAATAATTTTTTGAAATTATAAATCGAGCATTAAAAAAATTTGAAACAATTAAAGACAATGATATCCTTTATTAAAAACAACAAATATGACAACACGAACTATTGGCTCTTATGTAGCCGAAGACTATAGAGCAGCTGCGGTATTCAATAAATACGGCATTGATTTCTGTTGCAGAGGTGGCAGAACTATCGAAGAAGTTTGCACAAAGAAAGCATTAAATAGCGAAGAACTTACTGAAGAGTTAGAAAAGGTGCTCGCACAAAAGAATGGTCAAAATATTGATTTTAAAACATGGCCATTAGATTTATTAGCAGATTATGTGGAGAAAACGCATCATAGATATGTGGAGGAAAAATCCACTGTACTTTTACAGTTTTTAGAAAAACTTTGCAAAGTTCATGGACATAATCATCCAGAACTATTTGATATTCATAGGTTGTTCAACGAAACTGCACAAGATATGGCGCAACACATGAAAAAAGAGGAATTAATTTTGTTTCCTTTCATTCATAAATTAACCAAAGCTTCTATATCTGGCACAGCAGTAGAAACTCCTCAATTCGGAAGTGTTGAAAATCCTGTGAATATGATGATGGAAGATCACGATGCTGAAGGTGTGAGATTTAGAAAAATAGCTAAATTGGCTGATAATTATAATCCACCAGCTGACGCTTGTAATACTTATAGCGTAACCTTTGCGATGTTGAAAGAGTTTGAAGATGACTTACATAAACACATACATCTTGAAAACAATATTTTATTCCCTGCAGCGATTAAATTAGAGCAGCGATTAAATAAATAGTTTTATTTAGTTTACCTAACTATTATGCTTTGTTAACCCATAAAGCATAATAGTTTTTTTATATCCTCTATTCCATCAAGTCTGAATCGTTGTAATTGTTTCTAAGCAATTAAAAAAGCAGTTACCTCAACAATGAGATAACTGCTTTTATTTAGTTAAGCTACTTATAGAAGTGCAACCTTATGCTACATAGCTTCTAATTCACTTTTAATTTTATTCACAGTAGGTTCATAATCAATTCCTAAACCTTCTGCTTGATATACCATTTCTCCTTTTGGATTAAAAATGCTGATGATATTAGAATGAGAAAAATCTACTGGAGAAATTCTCTTATAATTCACTGCTAAAACCTGCGCGAATTCTCTTGTATTTTCTTCATCTGATCTTAAAAAGATCCATTGATCGTCATCCATTTGATTTTCAATAGCAAATTCTTTCAATCGTTCTGGCGTATCAGTTTTTGGATCAATACTTACCAATACATATTTTACCTTTTCTTTGTTAGGAAAATCAGCGGTTTGTTTTCTGATATGACGCATGTCTGCTACTAATCGAGGACAAGCTGCTTGACAAGAAGTGAAAATCATCACCATAACTAAAACATTGTCTTTCAACTCATGTAATTCAATATTTTTTCCATCTTGATTAGTCCAAACGGAAGGTAAATTATAGATAGACATATCTGTATAACCATCCGTTTCTTCTACAAGCTCTTGTGATTCTTCAGTTTTGGTTTCTTCCTTTGAATTACAGGAATAGATCCCTAATAGCAAAGCGACAAAAAGTCCTATTTTTAAAATATTATTCATGTTTTTTTATTTTAGATCAAGCGCACATCTAAATCCTAAATTTTTAGTAGAGTGTGCTGCTTTCAAACTTCCTCTAAAACCATAACGCATAAATGCTGCATAGTCTTTTAAGTCATTTGCATTAATTGATGCACTTCCACAAAACAAATTTGCGTCACTACTTTTATCCTTACGCGATTCTCCAGACAAGAAAATAGTATTAAAATCAGAAACCCACTCCCAAACTAAACCGTGCATATCGTAAACACCCCAATAGTTTTTAAAGGTACTTCCGACTGGTTTTTCGAATGTTCTCGGACTCTCATACCAAGAAAGAATATACTTATTGTAATCCTCTTTAGACCTTGCATCCATATCCTTAGCATCAGACATAGCAACGTATTCCCACTCATCCATTGTTGGCAAACGCTTACCTTTCCAATTGCAGTATTCTTTTGCTGCAAAGAAAGACACATTTGTTACGGGAGCATTGGGTAATAAATCACCATAATCTAAGTCACTTTTCCAATGAGCCAAATAAGATTTCCCTGCAAATAAAGCTTTCAATTGAGAGCGTTTATAATGAGGTACAGCTTTCAAGAACATCACAAACTCAGCATTAGTCACTGGATATTGATCCATCATAAATGCATCTACTTTGACACTCTTATCTTCTGTTAGAGAATAAAGTGGAACATACGTTCCACTTTTAATCGTGCTCATTCTATTTGTATTTTGCGAAACCACAGGTAATGCAAGTAGAAGAAGCGTTAATAATGATAAAATTTTGATTTTAGTCATTCGTTTATTTTATTATCTAAGATCCTTAACCATCTTAGGCGTAACTTTTGTTTTATTATTATTCCAATTGTTATAAACATAAGTCATAACATCTGCAATTTCTTCGTCATTTAAGTTTTGACTGGTCATTACAGAATTGTATTTTTTACCATTTACAGTGATTTCTCCACTCAAACCGTTCATAACAGCTAAAATAGATCTTCCCACATCAGCATTCAAATAATCGGAACCTGCAAGTGGTGGGAATACATCTGGAACTCCTTGTCCTGCTGCTTGGTGACATGCAAAACATGTTCTCAGATAAATAGATTTACCATCAGCAATTTGTTGATCCAAGGATTTCTCTTCGTAAGATACTTCTTTAGCTTTAGCTTTTGGCATACTTTGAATAGAACTACCTTCTGGTAAATAAACTCCTTCACTAATTTTCCCTGCAAATACTTTCGGATTTTCTGGTCCTTCAACATTCAATAATCCAAGCGCACCTTTATTAAATGCTCTAAATATCGAGTGATCTACTAAAACTAATGAACTTGGTACATTAGTTTCAAACTCAACAATAACAGCTCCACCTGCTGGAATTAAGGTAGTTTGAATGTTATGGTTGATTAAATCACCACCTTCCACGTAAACCCGATCAAATATTTCACCAATCGCATGGAATGAGCTCACTAAGTTTGGACCACCGTTCCCAACAAAAAGTCTTACGGTTTCTCCTACTTTTGCGGTTAATGCATTTTCATTCAATAAAGCGTTTACACTTCCATTAAATACTACATAATCTGGTCTTTCATCCAAAGCTTTATGCATATCAAAAGGCTGTAAACCCTTCTCACCATAAGCGCCTTGAGTATAGAAATCACCTTGCATGATATAATACTCTCTATCTACTGGAGGTAAACCACCTTCTGGTTCAATTAAAATTAAACCGTACATTCCGTTAGCAATATGCATCCCTACTGGTGCCGTTGCACAGTGATAAACATACAAACCTGGATGAAGTGCTTTAAAAGAAAAGGTAATTTCATGTCCAGGAGCTACTAAAGAAGAAGCAGCACCACCACCTTCACCTGTTACTGCATGAAGATCAATATTATGTGGCAATTTATTATCAGGATGATTTTTTAAGGTCACATCAATTTCATCCCCTACTCTTGCTCTGATAAAACTACCAGGAACAGTTCCTCCAAAAGTCCAATACATATAAGTTACTCCGTCTACCATTTCACCTTCTAACTCAAGAATTTCTAAATCTACTTGTAATTTTTGTGCAGCACGATTTCCCACTGGTGCAGGAACAAATGGTGGAGATGTCAACTCAGCAATTACGGATTCCTTAGCTACCATGTCAATGGTTTGGTGAGCTACAGATCCTGTTTTTTTATCACTACTATCTGTTTGGCAACTCGTAAACCCTATCAAAAGACTCGCCATAATAGCGATTCCCATCTTTCGAGTTGTAAATAAATTGTGTTTTTTCATAACGGTTTGTTTTAGTTTTTGAATATTAATATTTGGCAAAATTATTTTAATAAATCCTAATTATTCATCTTGCTATTATCACATATTTGAAATTCATCAAACAAAATAATATAAATCCCATACTTTTCAAAACTTTATATATATTAAAGCAATTTATCCATCTCAAATTAAAGATAAAAATATCCTCAATTTAAGCAATAAATTATTTGGGATAAAATCCATCATATCATTCAATTTTTAAAGAAATAAAGCACTCGAATCTGACCACAATACTAACTAAACTAACTTCAATCCTCTTTATGCTGCAAACATACAAAGCATTAAAGACAAAAAGGTCTTTAAGTGGGGTTATTTTAATTTTATTTAAAAAAACATTTAAAAATGTGGGTAACCAGGAAAGTGATTATTAAATCTCCTTTTTCATTAAATAATCTGAATATAAAGTGTCTCCTAACTGAAAAGACCGTTCTCCATAAACTTGAAAGTTGTTCTTTTTGTAAAATTGAAGTGCTCTATCATTTCTTTTCCAGACTCCTAACCAAATATATTTGCAACCTTCTTTTTGTGCAATATTCACTGCTTTTTGCATCAACAAGGGCCCAACTCCACGACCATAATATGCACGTAATGCATAAATCCTTTCAATTTCCAATGTCAGTACATTTAACGACCCAGAAGCTTCACAATGTTTATTTAATTTTAAATAACCTACCACCTCTTCATTTATTTTTGCTAAATAAAATCTGGAGTTGACATGATTAATTTCTGACAAAAGTGTTTCTTGAGATAAGTTATTAGCAAGATAATTTTTCATATCCTCAGCAGTATTCACATCTGCATAGGCTTCCGTAAATGATGTGCGAGCTATTTCCTGCAAAGCATTTAAATCCGAAGGTTGCACTTGGATCAGCAGAATGTTATTCATAAAAAGAAATGGTTAGACTATTTGCTATAGATGAATTCCAAAACTACAAACTAAGTTTTGAAACATAGGGATATTATCAAGAAAATGAGATATAAAACATCCTAAATTTTATTTTCAAATCAAAAACCAAAAGCCAATATTCCAAACATAGCTTTCCAAATGATCAATCCATCAATGACTAATAAGTAGAATAATAAAGATCGCTGTTTATTAAAAAACTTAGTCACAAAAATCAAAGTTATAAACGGAACAGCCAAAAGCAAAGTCTTTAACCACGAAAAAGAACTAAAATAAGCAAAAGAAAGAAAAACAATCAGTCCTAAAAGTGTTAAAGGAATGATGATAAACGACATCGTCTTTTCAATACCTAATCTAAGAATAACAGTTTTCAGGTTTAATGTTTTATCAGCAATCATGTCTTTAATATCAAACAAAATAGCCAACATCGTTAAATACATGGTACATTTTAGAAATAACATGACTGTTAAACCATTAAAATTAGTATGGGAAGCGGAAGCTACATCAGAAAAAACGAATGGATAAATAACTGAAACGCCAGCCCAAACCAATCCAATGACCAATGGTTTTAACCAACCAATATCTCTTAAACGAATAAGCTTTGAGATATTATCAGCACCATAATACCAAGCACCAATGAAAGGAAAAATGAGGACTAATATCCATTTTGAAAATGACCAATGCAAAATTGTTTCATAATAATTAAACCCTAAGTATAGTCCGGAAACTAAAAAGATCAATGCGCAAAGATATACATTCCACAAAGCAAACTTTCTATGATGAATATACCATTTCGCACGTGGATTATCTTCTACAGCTAAACGATTATTGAAATAGGGATAATTATAAAACAATACTGTTCCAGTAAAAACAAATAAGTAAAAGGAAGGATCTAAAGAAGATAATTGAAGTCGAACCACTGTTTCCCAAATCGAAAAGACAATACAAAGCCCATAGAATAGATTGCTGTACGCAATTATTTCTAAGAAACTTCTTACTGATAACTTCTGTTCCACCAATCGTATATTTACATTGCTATGGATTCAAAGTTATACCTTTTGAATCTTCATAAGTAATTAATCTCGAGGAATTGAAAAGGTTATTTTTGAAATAACTTATAAGCCAAGTTGAGGTATATATTATGTTCGTATAATGCTGAAGTCGCCAGGACAGGAAAACGAATCAAATGAATATATCCAATATCAAATTTCAAGTTATTCAAGACTTGATATTCCACATTGAATCCTATTCTGTTTTGATCAAAAAAATGAGTGAGCGGTACGCCACTTGTATTTAAAATAAATTCGTTGGAAAGTGTAAAATGGAGGCGATTATTTAAATCGTATTTGACACCTAAGCGATTTCTAAAACGAGTAATATCAGAAGACGCATTACTTAAGACTCTATACTCTACAGCTGATCGATCTATGATATAGAAGTTTTGAGCTAAGGGCAATTGAATTTCAAAAGCAGCTGAAAATCGAACTTCATAATTAGGGGTTCCTAAACGATCGTCCTTTGATTGAAGGATTTTGTAATGATTAAAATAGGCGAATGGAGAAAGCGAAAACTTCAAAAGCGGTTGAGGGTGATAATGCAACCAATTCCGATAGCTATGCATTAAATTTTGACCTAAAAAATTAGAAGTATTTGGAGAACGCTGTCTTCTATGTTGTAATTCTGTATCTAAGGTCAATTTAGAACTTAAAGGCACATTAACCGTACCTCGAAACCATGCGTTGTGTTGATATTGGGCAAATAATGTTTGGGAGCTAAAAAAAAGCATCCCAAACATTGATAGGGTTAAAATTCTATTATACATGAAAGGTAATTTAGTTGGGTAATTTCTCTCGGAAATATCCATATACCCAAGTTCCGGCAACGGCACTTAAAAGAGTTACAATAACTACAGTTGCGCCTGTTCCTATTTGAGCAAATAATGGTCCTGGACAAGCACCAGTTAAAGCCCAACCTAATCCGAAGATCAAGCCACCATAAATTTGACCTTTATTAAACTTCTTAGGTGAAAGTATAATATCCTCTCCATAAATCGTTTTAATATTGAATCTTTTTATGATGAAAATAGATAACATCGCCACAGCAATAGCGCTACCTATAATTCCATACATATGAAACGATTGTAAACGGAACATTTCTTGTATTCTAAACCAACTTACCACTTCTGATTTAACGAATACAATTCCAAATAATATTCCTACAATCAAATACTTAATATTATGGTACCACTTGTGTTCAAGTTTACTTTCATTCACACACATGGCATCCAAAGTCCTTACATCTTCCGGCGTTGAACCAGAAGTATCTTTATTTATATTCATTTTAGTTTTATTGTCGTTTAATTTTTTGAAAAAGTTGTCTTACATCGCTAATATGAGCGGTAAAATTAAATTCGCCATGATGAAACCACCTATCATAAAAAAGATTGTTGCAACTACAGAAGGCATTTGTAAGTTAGCAATACCCATAATGGCATGTCCACTTGTACAACCTCCAGCATATCTGGTACCAAATCCAACTAAAAACCCACCAACAACCATTAAGAAAAATCCTCTCCATGTAAACAATGAAGCCCAATTCATGATATCCATAGGAACAAGATTACTATAATCTGCAATTCCATAGGTCGCCAGCTCTTCAGCCAACTTGGTATTCACTAAAATAGGTTCTGGATTGGTTAGTGCATTTACTGCAATAAAACCTCCGACAAAAATCCCTAAAACAAAAACCAAATTCCATATTTCTTTCTTCCAATCATATTTAAAAAAAGGAATATTTGCAGGAATACAAGATGCACATACGTGCCTTAAAGAAGAACTGATTCCAAATGATTTATTTCCTAAAATCAATAAAACTGGCACGGTCAACCCAACTAAAGGACCAGCAACGTACCAAGGCCAAGGTTGTAATATAAATTCAAGCATTTTTTATTTATTTTCATTTATAAGGTTAACTAATTGCTTCGCAGGAACAACTCCTGACTGTCTCCAAATTTGCTTACCATTTTTAAATAATATTAAGGTTGGCACACCACTTACTTGATAAGCAGATGCTGCTTGTGGGCTTTGATCCACATCAATTTTGATTACATTAGCATCATCACCTACCTGAGCTTTAACATCATCTAAAATAGGCGCCATCATTTTGCATGGTCCACACCATTCTGCAAAAAAGTCTACTAAAACTGGCTTGTCTTGATTAATAATTTCTTGAAAAGTCATATCTATTTATTTTAAAGGCAAATATCGAACTAATAGTTGTGCTATATGGTAACTAATGTTACACAGCAACGATATTCATTAATGAATTCTTGATTTAAGTATAAGATGCGTAAAAGCTTGATTATTATATTTTTGGCTTCTGAACTGAATCACCAAAGAAGATGCAATAGTCAATACACCAATGAGTATGATGGCATATTCGATGCCGAATAAATCAGCGGTAATCCCTGATATTATGGCACCAAAAGCATAACCCAAATCTCTCCACAAGCGGAAAGTACCAATGCTTTCAGCGCGCTGTTGAGGTGGCGCAACTTGGGCTATAGTCGATAAGAATGTAGGATAAACCAAGGCGGTTCCTAATCCTAAAACACCAGCTATAAGGATAAAAGAGGTAAATGATACATTAAAAGGCAAAAACAAAATGGCAATACCTTGAATGAGCATCCCCCAAAACAACATAGATTTTTTGGAATAACGATCAGACATGCCACCGGTGAACAACTGTCCGATACCCCAAACTGCAGGATAAATCGCAGTGATGATACCTATATGCTCATTATTATAATTCATTGAAAAAAGTAATACAGGCAAGAGACCCCATATCATTCCATCATTAAGACTATTGACTAATCCTGCTTGAGTTACAGAACTTAGTGTCTTATCTTTTACAGTCGTAGATAGAAATACATTATCGAAAGACTTGGCTTCCACTCTTTCTGTAGCTTTTTCTTTTTCTACAAAAGCTCGCGTATCTTTAGCCCAAAAATAGCTTAATAAAAGTCCTGCAACTGAAATTAAAATACCTAAGTAAAACGGATAAGGTGTCACCCCATATTTATTAGCAATAAAACCGGTGACAAAAGCAATGATTCCAATAGCAAAGTAACCAGAAAATTCATTTAATCCCATCGCTAAACCACGCTTCCTTTCTCCTACTAAATCAATTTTCATGACAACTGTACTACTCCATGCCAAACCCTGACTGATCCCTAAAAGCACATTAGCAAAAACGACCCAATTCCAATTTCCTGCATAAATTAAGATGAAAGGAATTGGGATAGCAAATAACCAACCTATTAATAGTAGATTTCTCCTACCTACTTTATCAGCTAATTTTCCAGCATAATAATTCGCAATAGCTTTAGAAAACCCAAAAGCTACAATAAAGGATAACATCGCAGATTGAGAAGAAAGTCCAAACTCTTGAGCAGCAAATTGAGGGAAAATACTACGTTCCAAGCCAATCATCCCACCTACGAAAGCATTAATAATGACTAAGATGGTGAACTGTTTCCAATTCTCTTTTAATCCTAATTTTACATCTGCTTCTTTCAATGATTTTTCCACAAAAAATTGATTTTAAACAACAAATGGAGGTGTTAACTTTATTTTTTGGGAGTAAATAAAGAGAATAGAAGTCCACCCATTACCGAACCATAAAGTGTACTATTCAGTGGTTTTGATGTGATGGCACAACTCCCAGAATTACAACCCACAAAGTTCCAATATAAAAACCCTAAAGCAGCACCTACCAGACCTCCTATTAAAGGAAGTAATATTTTTTTAGACAAAATGTTATTTTTATTGAATTAAGGCATTTCAAACTTCACTTTCCATAAACCTCTCAAATCACCCATTTGATAACCCATAGCTTTGTCTTCAGGATATCTTTCCGCAATCAATTTCTGAGTAGCTAGGTCGATATCATTTTTATCTCCATGACAACTTAAGCAAGTAGGCATAGCAATCACAATAGGTTTATAATAAAAATAAGATCCGTTCTCTTCCTCTAAAAATTGTTTTGAACCCGTTTCTGAAGACATAGCTGTTTTCACTTTTTCCCACACATCCATATCCATAGAAGTTGCTAAAGCATTTTGAGGATTTCTATTTTTATCTGAAACGCGCTGAATACTCACATCATGCAATTTTGAAAGTGAGTCTGTGAGCGTCATCGCCTCTACATTACAAAAATCAACGGCATGAATACTTCCACCTTCTTGCATAGCATTCGCAACATTGCTGATCAAAACTTGTTGAGCATGCATGGTAATACTATCTCCTAAGTTCATTAAAGCTGCTTCATCAATCTCATTGATTTCTTCAATCTTTTGATTATCAACCTCACTACTTCCACAGCTTTGAACGATAAATAAAGCAGTCATTAAGGCGATTATAATATTCAACTTCTTCATGATTATTTTATTTCTTCGTAAGTAATATCATCTGTTTTATGCTTAGAGTCGGTATTCATGGGTGTTCTACAAGCTGAGTTAGAAATCCCACAAGTACTAAGATTTAATAATGCTAATACTGAAAACATTCCTCCTAAGATGACAAACAACCATTCTTGAGTTTGAACTCCTTGAACTACTATAATTACCCCTAAAACCAAACGCAATATGCGCATGAAGTTCCAGCGTTTTAAATACTCTTTCATATTATATATTTTTATACTTGATCAAGTTGCTTTTTAATCGCTACAATTCTGACTACGGAAGACAGGCCTACATGATGCGCCCCTTCGCTCAATTCTACTTCTGTTTCATCGGCTTTAAGAAAATCAAAACCTTTAAAATCAGCTTTCAATGCTTCCAAATCATATAACATGTTTTGATCTTTGGGTCCTCCTGCATTTGGATTTGATACTTGAAACTCACTTTGTCTTTTACTAAATCCTTCAATAATGAGCGTACCATTAGGTTTTATAAAAGAGGCTAATTTGTGATGGTAATCTTTTCGATTATTTTCAGGAAAATGAGCAAAAACCAAGGCCAAAGCATCAAAACTATGCATAGGATAATCCACGTCTTCAAGCGTTGAAACTTGATAATCAATTTGAGTTCCATGCTGCTCAGCCAATGCTAAGGCTTTTTTCTTTCCTTCAGTACTTGCATCAAAAGCTGAAACGTCCCATCCATTTTTGGCAGCGAAAACAGCATTTCGGCCTTCTCCTTCTGCAGGAAACAATATTTTACCAGCTTTTAATGTTGGTAAAACTTCCTTTAAAAAAGCATTAGGTTCTTTTCCGTAAATATATTCCTCTTGAGCATAGCGCTCTTCCCAAAAGTGATGTTTCATACTGTAATTCAAATTAAAGATAATAAGCAACCATAATGGGTTGCCTACTACCTTCTCTCTCTATTAAAACACATACATGTTTTTAATTTTACTCTACCAATTGAGCTACGCTCTGCCATGTGCCTCCGTTATAGACATTTTCAAAACCATTTTGTTCTAAAATGCTTTTGGCTTGTCCACTTCTTGCACCACTTCTACAAAACACAATGATATTTTTCTTATCCTTGAATTTCGAGAACTCACTTTGCAAAGCACCCAATGGGATGTTGACTGCACCTTTTGCTGTTCCTCCAGCAAATTCGCCTGGAGAACGCACATCTACTAAAAATGCACCTTGTTCGATGGCTTCTTTGATAGCGGTGTTGTCTTTTGCTCCGAATAGACCTGATAAAAATCTCATAATTCTATATTTGAATGGTCCTTAATGTTAAATAGACTTCTTAGCTAAATACCAATCAATCTGTTCTAATGATGTATCTGCTTTACGTTCTGCTAAACCTTTTATTGTTTTAGGAGCTCCAACGATAACTTTATCGCCAGGCTGCCAATCTAAAGGCATTGCTACTTGATGCTCATCAGAGGTTTGTAAAGCAATTAAACTACGCTTAATCTCGTCCATGTTTCTACCCACATTTAATGGATAATACATGATCAAACGAATCTTTTGCTTTGGATCAATAAAGAATACTGCACGTACTGGTGCTGTTGCGCTTTCTCCTGGTTGAATCATCCCATAAAGTTTTGCAACTTTCATATCTAAATCAGCAATGATTGGGAAATCAAATAACACACCTGTTTTTTCGTCTACGGCATTCACCCATGCAATATGAGAATGAATACTGTCCACACTTAATCCAAGTAGCTTCGTATTATGTTCCTTAAAAAAGTCGCTTTCCTTAGCAAATCCTGTTAATTCCGTTGTACAAACTGGGGTAAAGTCAGCTGGGTGAGAAAAAAGTATCACCCAGTTGTCTTTATTATAGTCTGAAAACTTCATATCTCCTGTCGTCGTAATAGCTTCGAAATCTGGTGCGATATCACCAATTCTTGGCATTACATTCATTTCTTGTGTTTCTTCCATAATATTAATTTTAATAATTCTATTTAACTATAGTACTTCCATGATCTTCACTTCGTTATCTTCAGCTACCCATTCATTCATGCCTCCAAAATAGTTCTTCACATTGGTATAACCATTTTTCTTCAAGATAGAATACGCGATAGAACAACGATCTCCTGCTTGACAGTGAAGTACTACTTCTTGATCTTTATTAATTTTATCCAAGTTCTTTTCTAAAGTTCCAACGAATAAATGATGTGCACCATCAACGTGTCCAGCATTGTATTCAGTTGCTCCTCTAACGTCAATTACTTGAACTTCATCTTTCTTTTGAGCTGATTTCTTGAAAGCTTCGATATCAATTACCTCAGCTGTTTCCATTTCCATATCTAAGGAATACAAATCAGTTACAAAACCAAGTAAGTTATCCATACCGATACGCATTAACTTTCTTGTTAAGTCTTCTTTTTCTGACTCTTCAGCTACTAAGATAAACTGTTCTTGGTAATTTAGCAACCATCCCATCCAAGTTGAGAAAGAATTACTTCCTTTAATGTTATAACTTCCTGGGATATGTCCTTCTACGAAGTCTGCTTTATCACGAGTATCAATGACCTTAATTCCTTTCTCGTAAGCTGACATAAAGTTAGCTTTAGTTAGGGTTGGATGTTGAGGAACTTCTAATAATAATGGTCTATCCACTTTATTAAGATGCTTCATCATCGCAAAATATACAGGCGCTTCAGGTTGATCTAACAAAAGAAATTTTGTGAATCCTTCTTCATCATCACCAAATTGGAAAGCCCAGTTTCTAATTTTTTCGTATCCTACCGTTGAACTGTGAACTGCACCTAAAGATTTTCCACAAGCAGAACCTGCACCGTGTGCGGACCAAACTTGAACATGATCAGGTAATTCAGCAAATCTCTTAATAGATTGGAACATTTGTTTTGCACCAATTTCTTTTGTGCCTATTAATCCTGCTGCTTCTTCTAATAAATCTGGACGACCTATATCTCCAATGAATACAAAGTCACCTGTAAATATCATCACCGGTTCGTCTGTAGCTGGATGATCTGTCAATAAAAAACTAATACTTTCTGGTGTATGTCCTGGAGTGTGCATTACCTCTAATGATAAATTACCTACTTTAATAACATCTCCATCTTTCAAACCTACATGATCAAATTCGTATTGCCAATCTTCACCTCCTTCATCAGAAAGATACATTTTAGCTCCAGTAATAGCAGCTAACTCTCTTGAACCACATAAATAATCCGCGTGAATATGCGTTTCAGCAATATGCGTAATCGTAAGATTGTTTTCTTTAGCAATATCTAAATAAACATCTACATCTCTTTGAGCATCAATTACGATAGCTTCACCTGCAACCTGACAGCCAATAATGTAACTACCTTGTGCTAAACTTTTGTCATAAACGTGTTGAAAAAACATAATACTTATTTTATTTTATTTAATGATTAATACTTTTGATACACAAAGATCAAATTTTATACTTTAATTTTTGGGGACTTTAGTCACACAAGATATAAGCTTAATCTATTTTTATATCAATTTTACCTATCGCCACCCTTGGATTTATCGATGAACTCACGTAACGATATATTTTACATTTTACCTTTCATCATTCTATTCCAATACAAGAAAGGAAGTCCGTATTTCTTTAACAGCCACAATCTCCAATGTTCTTTTTCACTATTAAAAACCAACATATACTTCACCATTGGATCGGGTGTGAATTCATTTTTATAATTAAATTCAGCAAGAACCATTTTACCATAAGCCGTAACTAATGGACAAGAAGAATAACCATCATATTCCTTATTATCAGCAGGCTGACCAGCGATGAGTTTCAATATATTATCCACCACAACAGGTGCTTGTTTTCTAATAGCAGCTCCAGTTTTTGCTGTAGGCAAATCAGCCACATCTCCTACTCCAAAAATTTCAGGATACTTGTTATGTTGTAAACTATATAAGTCAACATCTAACCATCCATTCTCCTTAGTCAAGTCATTGGAGTTTAAAAACTCTGGCGCTTTTTGAGGGGGTGCTAAATGTAAAAAATCAAAGGGTATTTCTAAAAGCTGATCTGCGGTCACTTTTGCTCCAGGGATATCCATTTTATCTGCTACTTTATCTAAATCTTTTACTTGATAGTAAGCCGTTTTTTTATCCGCATCTATTTTGACAAGACTGTATCCAAACTTTGCATTGATTCCATAGCGATCGATTACTGAAGTCAAAGTTTCTGCGATGACTTTTACACCAAAAATCACAGATCCAGGCGTTGCAAATATTACATCCGTCTTATCTGTCAATTTATTTTTTCTTAAATAATCTGCTGCTAAATACATTGCTTTTTGGGGAGCTCCTCCACATTTTATAGGCGTGGTAGGTTGAGTAAATAATGCAGTTCCTCCTTTGAACTCTTGCAATAATTTCCAAGTATGTTCTGGATCCACATAATTACTACACACTACGCCTTTCTCAAAAGCTTCACCTAAACCTTCAATTAAAGAGAAATCATTGACCAAACCTGTTGCAATAACTAAATAATCATAAGTTATCTCTCCACTCTTTTCTGTAACGACTTTTTTAGCATGAGGATCAATTAAAGTAGCTTTATCTTTAATCCATGTGGTGCCTTTAGGAATAAGTCCTTCCGTTTTTCTAATGGTGTTTTCCATCTTATACGTTCCGCCACCTACTAAAGTAAAAGCGGGTTGATAATAATGATTTTCAGAGGGTTCTATAATTCCAATAGATACATTTGATTGCTTATTCTTCATTCTTGAAGCAACCATAATGCCACCTGTTCCTCCACCTATAATTAATACTTGATAATGTTTGCTCATGATTTTCAATATTTTAGGTCAACAATGTTTCTTTTAAAATGATGTAAATACCCATCACTAATACAAACCAACCAAAAGCTGGTTTTAATTTATTTCCGTCAATTCTTTTAGATAAAGCAGCACCAAAGAAAATACCTACTATTGCAAAAGCACTTACTTTCAATAAGAACAACCACTCAATAATAACTTCCGGATTACCTACTTCACCCATAAATCCAATTAAAGATTTTGCAGCAATAATCACTAATGAAGTACCCACCGCTTCTTTCATGGGAAGCTTACTTAATACTACTAAAGCAGGAATGATTAAAAAACCACCACCAGCACCTACCATACCAGTTAAAACTCCTACAATAGAACCTTCAAGCAAGATTAAAGGATAATTGAACTTTTGCTTTTGAGGAATCGCATCTTCGGCCGGTTTTTTAGTCTTTTTAATCATGCTATAAGAAGCAAAAACCATCAGAATTGCAAAAATCAACATCAAGAGAATATCTCTAGTAATCATAAATCCTGCAATCTCCACCACATTATCAGGTATCTGAGGAATGATATATTTACGTGTCAAAAACACTGCAATAATCGACGGAATCCCGAAAACAATAGCTGTTTTAACATTCACTAAACCCTTCCTAAAATAAGTAACAGTACCCACTAAACTAGTAATACCGACAATAAAAAGAGAATATCCTGTGGCTAAAGATGCATCTTTACTAAAAAGATATACTAATACAGGGACAGTAAGAATACTTCCTCCTCCACCAATCAACCCTAATGATACTCCAATTAATATGGAGGCAAAAAATCCTATTATTTCCATTGACTATAAATTTAGAACTGTAAAGATGTATGATTTAAATCATATTTACAGTAACATTTGTCACTCAATAGAAAAGCTTTATTGAAAATACATATTTGAAAAAGTATTCTTCATGTCTTATTCTTATGAAATTACTATTAAACATACTAAGTAAAACGCAAAGTAAAGCATGTGAAGATTAAAATCACAATGCAATAACATGAACTCTAAAAAACTTTGTTATGACTAATAGATATGCAATCACTTTCCATAACGAGTTTTTGAGGCCAAAAATTGATATTAAATAAAACAGGTTTGGTGTGTTGTATCAAAAAAAATGCAAGGTCTAGAAATAAAGTTTCCAAACCTTGCATTAAATTAAGTATCAAAATTATAATTGAAGTTATAAAGTCTGATCTTATAACTTATCAAAGTATTTAAATGAATGATGCTTTTCAATTTTCTGTAAAGTATGTGATATCAACTCAATGAGAGCTTGCACGTCATTTTTATGCACCATTTCAACTGTAGTGTGCATATATCTCAATGGCAATGAAATTAATGCAGATGGAGTCCCATCATTACTATAAGCAAAAGCATCGGTATCCGTTCCCGTAGAAGTGCTACATGCATTTTTCTGAATAGGAATCTTATACTCCTCAGCGGTATCTATAATTAATTTCAACAAGTTCATTTGTACCGCAGGTCCATAAGCAACCACCGGTCCGCCACCACATTTCAAATCTCCTTCCACTTTTTTATCGATCATTGGTGTTTGTGTATCATGCGTTACGTCCACACAAATGGCCACATTAGGCTTCAATCTTCTCGCAATCATTTCTGCACCACGCAAACCAATTTCTTCTTGAACTGCATTGACCACATGCAATGTAAAAGGCAATTCAATCTTTTGTTCTTTGATTTGACGCGCCACTTCTGCAATAGCAAATCCACCCATTCTGTTGTCCAAAGCTCTTCCTAAAAAATAGCGATCATTCATGATCTCGAAAGTATCTTCATAAGTAATCACTGAGCCTACATCTACTCCTAAAGCTAAAACTTCTTCTTTTGTAGTACATCCGACATCAATAAAAATATTTTTAACTGTTGGTGCTTCTTCTTTTTCTCCAGACTTTCTCGTATGAATTGCAGGCCAACCAAAAACGCCTTTTACGATCCCTTTATTTCCATGAATATTTACTTTCTTAGAAGGTGCAATTTGATGATCTGAACCACCATTTCTAATCACATAAATAAATCCCTCATCCGTAATATAATTCACATACCAAGAAATCTCATCTGCATGAGCTTCAATGACTACACTGTAATCCTGACCAGGATTGATCGTCGCCACCGCAGTTCCATAATCATCAATAAACCACTCATCAATATAAGGTTTCAAATAGCGCAACCATAATTTCTGCCCCTCCGCTTCAAAAGAAGTAGGTGCTGGATTATTAATATATTGTTCTAAAAATTGTAAGGATTTTTCACTTAATTCCATAATAATATTGTTGTGTTTTGATTACAAATATAAGACCATAATAAGAGTTGACACATTAAAACCAAGGTCATTTCAATACACTGATCCAAATTCAATCCGTTTAAAAAAAGCTTCAATTAGTCGGCAGTTTTGATTTTATTTTGGATTAAATTCAATTCTGAATCTTTCTTATAAGGGACCTTAGCAGAAGGCACGACTTTACTTGAACTGTCTAAATGTGTTTCTTGATCGTCAAAAAATATATGTGCACCGAAAGCTTTAAGCACTTTATCTTTTGACAAACCACCCAGAAAATAAGCTTCATCCACGATAACACCCCACTCTCTTAAGGTATTGATTACCCTCATATGCGACGGCGCACTTCTTGCCGTAACTATAGCTAATCTCAAAGGGGATTTTTTTAACTTTTGATTCAATTGTTCTTGAATATTTGACAACTTTTTGATCAAATCAGCAAAAGGGCCTTTATTCAATGGCGTATTCGCATGTTGCGCTTCAAATTCATGAAAGGCATCAATACCTTCGGTTTTATATCTCAACTCAGACTCGTCAGAAAAAATCACCGCATCCGCATCAAAAGCTAATCGAATTTCTTCCGTTTCAATGCCTGCATCTGTTGGCGGTTGATAAATTAATCCTGCAGCACAAGACTGAGAATCAATAACAGCTTGTACGTCTTTTTCATCTTTCGATAAAAATAAGTCAATTTGAAAACCATCCATATATGGCGCTAAAGATGCACCTCCAGATAATGCAATTCTACTGATATTCAATTGCATATCTTCAATAGTTTTCAACATTCTCACTCCTGTTTCCGGACTATTTCTAGACATTACAATCACTTCTACCAAAACTTGATCCGTAAGGTGGTTTAATTGCAATAATTTTTTCACCAAAGGATAAGCGGTACCAGGTTCTAAAAGAGTAGTTTCATTTTCAGCCTGATAGTTTCTATAAGCATCCATTCCTTGCTCCTGAAAAATAGCTTCTTCTTTTTCTAAATCAAATAAAGCCCTGGAGGAAACTCCAATAACCAAAATGTCTTTTAACGTTGCTGCCATAAAAATAAGATTGACTTAAAGATATAAAAAAATAGCCAGTACTGAGGTACTGGCTATTTAAAGAAATATGTATTAAGAGATTAAATCTTCCATGCATCAACGCTTTCCTCATCTGCAATAGGCTTTATTTCAGAATCTTCAAGAGTGATACCAGCAGCTTCAATAACTACTTCCGTTTTATCTTCTACTTTTTCTTCAGCTTTGTTATTTGATTGATATTCGTAATCATCTTCTTCATCATGATTAAATGCATCAAAGTCGAAGTTTGGCATTAAGTCTGTTTTCACATGATCAATCGTTTCTGTCATTGCTGCTAAGAACTTATTGAAGTCCTCTTTGTAAATGAACAACTTGTGACGATCATATCCGTCATCATTAAACCTTTTTTTACTTTCCGTGATGGTAATAAAGTAATCACTTCCTCTTGTTTCACGAACGTCAAAAAAATAGGTTCTTCTTTTCCCTGCACGAACTCTTTTACTAAAAATGTTTTTAAAAGTTCTTTTCTCTTCTGAATTCTTATCGAAATTATCTTCGATGTTTTGATTGTTTTCGTACGCCACAATTCTAATTTTTAATGATACAATTATTGAACAAATTTGGGTAGCAAATGTAAAGAACCTAATTGAAAATTCAAATAATAATGCATTAAATTTTATATCTATAATTTTCCATCAGGCTTTACCATCTATTTAACTTCAAAAACAATACTGCTTTTATCCTCTGCCAGCTTAGCCTCAACCTCATCTCCTTCTTTAACTGTCTTGTTTAATATCTCCTCTGCTAGTGGATCTTCTAAATATTTCTGAATCGCTCTATATAAAGGTCTGGCTCCAAAATCTTGGTCATATCCCTTCTCAGCAATAAATTGCTTGGCTTCTGTAGTCAAACTTAAATTAAATCCTAAATCGTTCATGCGTTTCATCACATCCTTCATAATAATGTTGATAATTTCTCCAATATGCTCTTCGGTTAAAGAGTTGAATATCAACACATCATCAATTCTATTTAGGAACTCAGGAGAAAAGGTACGCTTTAAAGCTTTCTCAATCACTGCTCTATTATTGTCATCAGATGCTGAAACTTTAGCTGATGTTGCAAAACCTACACCGTCACCGAAATCTTTCAACTGTCTTGCTCCTATATTAGACGTCATGATAATAACTGTATTCTTGAAATCCACTTTTCTACCTAAGCCGTCTGTTAACTGACCGTCATCTAATACTTGTAATAAGATATTAAAGATATCTGGATGCGCCTTTTCAATCTCATCTAATAAAATGACAGAATAAGGTTTTCTACGTACTTTTTCGGTCAACTGACCACCCTCTTCATATCCTACATATCCTGGAGGTGCACCTATCAAACGAGACAAAGAGAATTTCTCCATATACTCACTCATATCAATTCTCAATAAAGCTTCCTCACTATCAAATAAGTAAGATGCTAATGAGCGCGCCAATTCCGTTTTACCCACACCTGTTGGACCTAAGAAAATAAAGGAACCAATAGGTTTTTTAGGATCTTTCAAACCTACTCTATTACGTTGAATCGCTTTTACAACTTTTAGAACAGCTTCATCTTGACCAATCACCATCTTTCTTAAGTCTTCACCCATTCTGCGAAGTTTTTCTGATTCAGCTTCCACCATTCTCATCACAGGAATGCCAGTCATCATACTTACTACTTCTGCAATATCAGCTTCGTTAATAGGATAACGTTGGTCCTTAGTTTCTTCTTCCCAAATTCTATTCGCTACTTCTAGTTCGTCCTCCAATTTCTTTTCTGTATCCCTTAAGGCTGCAGCTTTTTCAAACTTTTGACTTTTGACAACAATACTTTTCTCTTCTTTAATTTCTTCAATCTTCTTTTCTAAATTTAGAATATTCTCAGGCACATTGATATTTTTCAAATGCACTCTTGCACCTACTTCATCTAAAACGTCAATCGCTTTATCTGGCAATAATCTATCCGTCATATAGCGATCACTCAATTTCACACAAGCTTCAATGGCAAAATCGTCATAGGTTACATTATGAAAAGACTCATATTTACTCTTGATATTTCGTAAAATAGTAATCGTTTCATCCACGGTTGGTGGTTCAATCAATACTTTTTGAAAACGTCTATCTAAAGCACCATCTTTTTCGATGTGCATTCTGTACTCATCCAAAGTAGAAGCTCCAATACATTGTAGTTCTCCTCTTGCTAATGCAGGTTTAAAGATATTAGAAGCATCTAAAGAACCAGAAGCTCCTCCTGCACCAACGATCGTATGAATTTCATCAATGAATAAAATAACATCTCTGTTTTTCTCCAACTCGGTCATGATGGCTTTCATGCGTTCTTCAAACTGACCTCTGTATTTAGTACCTGCAACTAATGCTGCTAAGTCTAAACTCACCACTCTTTTGTCAAATAATACCCTAGAAACTTTCCTTTGTACGATTCTTAATGCCAAACCTTCAACAATAGCTGTTTTACCAACACCAGGTTCACCAATTAAAATTGGGTTGTTCTTTTTTCTTCTTGATAAAATTTGTGAAACACGCTCAATTTCTTCATCTCTTCCTACGATAGGATCTAGATTTCCTTCAATAGCTAATTTCGTGATATCTCTACCATAATTATCTAAAACTGGTGTTTTTGATTTCGCACTTCCAGTACTTCGAGTTTTAAAAGAACCGACATCTTCGCCTCCTTCATCACCTGAACCCATCATTTCTGAGGTAGGACTCGAAGTTGTTCCACCAATAGATTCACGCATTCTATTGGAATAATTCTGATGCGTAATATCTAAGTTATTTAAAACTTTAGCTACAGGATTATTAACATCCTTAAGAATTGCTAATAATAAATGATCTGAATCCGCCATCGGTTGTTTTAAAGTCATCGCGTCTAAAACGGTCATTCGGATAACGCGCACTGCTTGCTCAGTCAATGGCAGGTTCCCTTCAGGATGTCCTCCAGAATAACTTCCTTTATTGAGAATAAGCTCCTCAACCATATGTTTTAACTCATACAAATCTACATCCATAGATTGTAATATATTGGTCGCCTTACTATCTCCATCGCGTAACACTCCAAGTAAGAGATGCTCCGTACCTAAAAAATCATTTTTAAGTCTTAAAGCTTCTTCTTTACTATAATTTATAATCTCCTTTATCTTAGGCGAAAAGTTTGTATCCATAATTTTTCTTTCCTTTTTTACAAGATTGGTTTCAAGATGAAAATATATACCTATTTAACTGTACTCACAAAATTCCAGACAATATATTTACTAAATCTTAGTGCCACCAATCAAAAAACAAACAATAACTGCTATATTTAAAACTAATGCAAAAATTTGATTATTTTTGAATTTCAATACAAATATTTTTAATCAAAGCATCGAATAATGAATTTCAAAATTGATACCACAAAAAATCAATCTATAATTGCGCCAGATTATCATACATTAGATGACAAATTAACAGATGCTCTTCAAATGCAGATCAAGCAGCTGCAAAAAGAAGGACATCTCAACATCATTGTGAATCTTGAAAATGTGACCACTTCTGAATCTGAAGCAAGAAATCAATTATTAGGATTGCATGAAATGGTATATGCTTTAGAAGGCTCTTTAGTATTTACAGGCCTTCATGATAGTTTATTGAAAGCTATAAAGAAAGACCAACTGCATATCAACTTAAACATTACGCCAACAATGATAGAAGCCAAAGATATCATTAATATGGAAACCTTAGAAAGAGAGCTTTTCAACGAGCTGTAATCTAAAAAAAGAATACACTCATGAAACTCACTATATTAGGAAATAATTCCGCTATACCAGCACATGGAAGACATCCTACTGCACAAATTTTAGAACACAATCAAAAATTATTTTTGATTGATTGCGGTGAGGGCACGCAAGTTAGATTACAAAAATTCAACTTTAAAAGAAATAGAATCCATAGTATTTTCATCAGTCATTTACATGGTGATCATTATTTTGGATTGATTGGATTGATCAGTTCAATGAATTTATTAGGAAGAGAAAAACCTTTGTACATCTATGCTCCACCTGCTTTAAAAGAGATTATAGATTTACAAATAAAAGTAGCAGAATCAACCCTTTGCTACCCTATTGATTTTTTCCCTATTCCTAAAAACACTACCTCTCTTCTTGTAGATGAAAAAGACATCAAAATTTCTTGTTTTCCCGTAGAACATAGAATTCCAACACATGGATTTCGCTTTGAATCTTCTGCCGGATTGAGAAAAATCAATCTTTTCCAATGTGAAAGACATGAAATTCCTGTGACCTCTTATAAGTTATTACAAGAAGGCCATGACTTCATCACACCTTCTGGTGAAACTGTTTCCAATGCTATTTTAACCTTTGATGGTGTTCCTTCAAAAACGTACGTTTACGCTGCAGACACGAGAATACATGAAGGTTTAGCTACCAAAATTGGAAAATGCGACTTGCTTTATCATGAATCCACTTATTTACATGCGGATGCCGACAAAGCTTATGAGCGTTTTCATGCCACTTCAAAAGAAGCAGCACTTATAGCCGAACAAGCCGGTGCTCAAAAACTACTATTAGGACATTTTTCCAGTAGATATAAAGACTTATCTCCTTTTTTAGAAGAAGCCATTACAGTATTTCCGAATACCATCTTAAGTGAAACTGGGCTCACCTATAAAATATGATTTCCAAACGTAAGTAGCTGAAATATGGATATAATTTTGTAAATTTGCACATCCAATTATTTATATTCAGCAACTATGAATTTGTTCGAAAAACAACAGAAAGAGTTTTTACAACGTCATTTAGGACCCAACGAAGAAGCACTGCAAGAAATGCTCCAAACTATTAAAGTGAGTAGTGTGGACGAGTTGATTGATAAGACGATTCCAGCATCTATTAGAATTAATAGAGCTTTGGATATCCCTAAAGGCATGAGCGAAAGTGCTTATTTAGACCATATCAGTAATTTGTCCAAAGACAATGAACCTGGTAAATCTTATCTTGGTCAGGGGTATTATGGTACTTTAGTGCCGAGTGTAATTGCTCGAAATGTTTTTGAAAACCCAGGTTGGTACACGCAATACACGCCGTATCAAGCAGAGATTTCTCAAGGAAGATTAGAGAGTTTATTAAACTACCAAACCGTTGTTTCCGACCTTACTGGTTTACCTATTGCTAACGCCTCTCTTTTAGATGAAGGTACTGCAGCAGCAGAAGCAATGGCTATGTTTTTTAGTGTTCAGAATAGAGGTAAAAATATCACGCGTCCGAAATTATTTGTAGATGAAGCGATGTTCCCTCAAACGAAAGATATTATCATTACGCGTGCGAATCCTTTAGGTATTGAAGTAGTATTCAGTTCTATTGAGGCTGCTACTTTGGACGAAACTTACTTTGGTGTATTGATTCAATACCCAAATGATCAGGGTGAAGTAGTGGATTATAAATCATTTATCAATACGGCTAAAACACATGGTATTCATGTAGGTATGGCTACTGATTTATTAGCCTTAACTTTATTAGAATCTCCTGGCGTATTAGGTGCTGATGCAGCTTTTGGTTCTGCACAACGCTTTGGTGTTCCAATGGGCTTTGGTGGTCCTCATGCGGCATTCTTTAGTATTCAAGATGAATTCAAAAGGCATTTGCCAGGACGTATTATCGGAGTGAGTGTGGATACGAATGGCGACAGAGCTTTAAGAATGGCTTTGCAAACAAGAGAACAACATATTAAAAGAGAACGTGCAACTTCAAATATTTGTACGGCACAAGCTTTATTAGCGAATATGGCTGCTATGTATGCTGTTTATCATGGTCCAAAAGGATTAACTGATATCGCAACAAGAGTACAATTACTTACGGCCAACTTAAAAGCTAATTTAGAAGAAGAAGGCATTAAGGTTTTAACTCAAAACCATTTTGACACGCTTCAAGTTGAAGTGGCTGATGCTGCAAAAGTTAGAGTAAAAGCAGAAGAAGAAAATATACATTTACGTTATTTCGGAAATCAGCCTAATTTAATAAGTATTTCATTAGATGAAACCACTACTTTAGAAGATATCGCTAACCTAATTAATGTGATTACTTTAGCTCCTGAAGCGGTAAGTTTTTCTTTAGATGATTCCTTAGCATTAAAATCTATTCCTTCTACAGTGCGTAGAATTAGTGAGTTTTTAGAACAAGAAGTTTTCAATAGCTATCATAGTGAAACACAAATGATGCGTTATATCAAGTTTTTAGAAAATAAAGACTTGAGTTTAAATACAAGTATGATTCCTTTAGGAAGTTGTACTATGAAATTGAACGCAGCTACTGAAATGATGCCTTTAAGTCAAGCAGGATGGTCGAATATGCATCCATTTATGCCCACTAAATTCGCAAAAGGGTATTTAAACGTTTTAGAAGAGTTAGAAACTTTACTGTGTGAAATAACAGGATTTGCAGGTTTCAGTTTACAGCCAAACAGTGGTGCTTCTGGAGAATATGCAGGTTTATTAGCAATTAGAGATTATCATGCAAGCATTAATGAATCACATAGAAATATCATGTTGATTCCTATTTCTGCACATGGTACTAATCCTGCGAGTGCAGTAATGGCGGGTTATAAAGTTGTAGTAGTTAAATCTTTAGACAATGGTAACATTGATGTTGAAGATTTAAAAGCTAAAGCAGAAAAACATCAAGACAACTTAGGGGGTATCATGATTACCTACCCTTCCACTTATGGTATTTTTGAAGAAAGCGTCAAAGAAATTATTTCGATCATTCATGAAAATGGAGGTCAAGTATATATGGATGGTGCGAACATGAATGCACAATCAGGATTAACAGGCCCTGGATATATTGGCGCGGATGTTTGTCACTTAAATTTACATAAAACATTTGCTATTCCACATGGTGGTGGTGGTCCAGGAATGGGTCCTATCGGCGTTGCAGCACATTTGATTCCTTTCTTACCAGGTCATTTATCTTGGGAAGCTCCGGAATTTGAAGAACATGCAAGAGCGGTTTCAGCAGCTCCTTATGGATCAGCTTCTATTTTATTAATCAGCTATGCTTACATTCGCTTGTTAGGTGCTGAAGGTGTGAAAAGATCAACTGAATTAGCTATTGTTAATGCTAATTACATGAAAACCAGATTAGAAGGTCATTATGATATTTTATATTCTGGAGCTAATGGAACTTGTGCACATGAATTCATTGTTGACTTGAGACCTCTTAAGCGTACTGCAGGTGTAGAAGCAGAAGATGTAGCAAAAAGATTAATGGATTATGGTTTCCATGCGCCTACGATGAGTTTCCCGGTAGCAGGAACAATCATGATTGAACCTACTGAAAGTGAAGACAAAGCAGAATTAGATCGTTATTGCGATGCTTTAATTCAAATCAGAGAGGAAATCAGAGCAATTGAAGAAGAGCGAATGGATGCGGAAGATAATCCTTTAAAAAATGCTCCTCATACTCAAGCTATGGTAATCAATTCTGAATGGAATCATCCTTACAGTCGTGAGGAAGCAGCATTCCCTTTAGCGTTTGTAAGAAACAATAAATTCTGGCCTTCAGTAGCAAGAGTGAACAACTCTGTTGGAGATAGAAATTTAATTTGTACTTGTGATCCTATCGAAATGTATATGGATGCAGAAGCTTAAAAGATGAGTATATAAAATTAGAAAAGAGAATGTCTATATGGGCATTCTCTTTTTTTATTTGTGTTAAGGTTAGTTTTAATATGGATTATTTTTGTTTTATTTATGATTCTAAATTACGGGCTTCGAGAACCTCAGCCCTCGGATTACAGCATGAACCTGAGGCACTCGAAGGAGCGTACCCTGAGGCTCTCGAAGGGTAAACCAATTCAAAATAAAAACCGAGTATACCTAAGGTATTAAAAAAGCCGTGTACCATAATCATAAACCACAAATCGCATTTGCGCATGTAGAATATTATGGATAAAAGCGCTCCAGTTGATGCTGCAACAAGTTGTCCTGTAATTCCTTGTTGCATGTGCATGTATCCGAAAAAACTAGAAAATATTAGAATATTAATAGCAAGACTCATTTTGTTGTCTCCAAAGAATTTGACGAACTGACGCATAAAATAACCTCGTAAAATAATTTCTTCTCCAAATCCTGCTGTAAGCCACACTAATAATAACCAAACGATGGTGACTTGAAGATTTCCTTCTACATGTCTCATGCTTAAATAATCAATAGCAACTCCTGTTAGCTTCTCGATTGTGGGAACTAATACAATGACTTATAATGCAAAAAGTCCTATTGCTACTAATGGAGCATGCACAAGAAGATTTATTACAGTAAAGTTTGCACGTTTAAACCCTAGTGCTGAAAATGGTTTTCCATTATATGCTATATAATTAGGTATAATGATGATTATAGAGATCATTACATTTTCAAAAGATGTTCTGGTGACTGGCCCAAAATACATGAAACAAATAATGGTCAGAGTGACTAGTGGAATTAGTATTTGCTTAGGATTAAATTTATTCATCTTTCTTATTTTAAATGAATTTGAATACTAAGCAAACTCCATCTAACTATTTAGTTTTTTGTTTATGCTGGACTATCGTTTAAGTTGGTAGGATTCAAATATAACCTTTGTGTATATTTATTCCTACCCTTTTAATTTCAGTTTAATAGGATCTTTAGTTTATAGCCAATAGTTAGTATCTGAAAAGTATAAAATTAAAAACTACTGGCAAATATCAAATATTTATTAAATACCAACATTCGACCGAGCATGGTCATAGCTATTATTTTCCTATACCGTGTTGCACGATGATGCTTTTTTGATTCTCCGTTTTATTTATGATTAAACTTATTTTATCAGGTGTATATATTTCACATCGCATGCTCCAAGTTGCACATAATAATTCATTGCGTTTCCATAATTTTGAATAGTTATTTCATTTTCATACAAAACACCCACTATATCTTGAGGTAGTGACAAATCATCTTCGGTTGTTTCTACCTCAAGGTCGATTCCTCCCAAATACTCACTCCATTCAATATTTAAGAATGTGATATAATAACCGTCTTTTTCTTCGTTTAAATCGACTTTGGCATTGCCTAAGTGTTTTCGCGTATTGGTTTCAATATTGTATTTTAAAAGTTCGTTTCTGTAAAAGAGAGAGAGGTGAAATTTACATTCTGAAATATCATCTGTAAAAGTATAATTTCCCTCAATATCAAACAATAGACCGTAGTTCTTTTTAACTTGATCAGTGCTTTTGACTGTATCGGTTACAATATCGGTTGCAGTCAAGTTTTTACGTTCTGTTATATGTAATTCCGGATTTACTTTTCCTGGTTTTGTCAATTTGTTTTCGCAAGATGTCAACGAAATAGAGAAAATTAAGAACACCATAAATATATTCATCTGTAATTTTATTGTTAGTTTTTTGAGGAATATACTCTTATCCACCATTTTATTCTTGTAAGATGTCTTTTTTCAAAAAAAATAATTCCTAAATCAAACACGTCAGTTTTTTTCGATAATGTTTAATATCAGCGTATATGAAATATCCAAGAATTATCTTGTATATTATTGAGGCAATAAAGAAAAACCAAAACCAAATACCTGTTTGCAAAGCTATTATATTTTCGGGGTATGCGATGAATTCTTGAGAGCATAAAAATGCAAAAATCAGAAGAATATAAAAACTTGAAATAAAGCTTTGAACTTTAACTGAAGCATCTAAATAGTATTTGGTTTCTAAACAATCTCTTTGCGACTTCAAAAAGGTTGATTCGATTTTATAAATGAAATACATCTGTTGATAGTTATTTACAAACCTAGGTAGTAAATTCTGAACAAATATTAGAGACTCCCCATTGTTTTTAGTTTTAACAGTATCAGGAAGCAAAAAATCACTAAGATAATTCTTGATTGAATCTGATGTAGTTGATTTTAGCGTAATCTGAGTAACTTCTGAATAATCGAATCCCAAAAGATATGTACGTAGTAATTTATTCATTTTTTTCAGAGCTGTAATAATGGCGTAATTCGTTAAAATGGTGTACAACGGTAAATTGTATGAGTAGTGGCAGTTTGCGTGGTAGTTTCCTGTCAAACCGCTATACAGCTTGAGCGGGCTACAAACCTTCAAATTTACCACATCGCCTGCCATTACTTATACAAAATGTTATGGGCTTTCATTCTTATAAGTCATTTATCATTAAAAAGTTAGCAATTGCCTGCATTCTATTATTGTTTGCAACTGTCCATTCCCTCTGTTCTTCATCAGTCATTGTACTTTCGTCTGGCAGGTTTACTTTTAGTATTTCAGTAACACTACCATCATGGTTAACCAAGCCAATCCCAATTGCGATATCCATTATTTCGATAGTTGTCCAATTTGTCATAGTGAAAATCTTTTATTTAGTTTAAATAATGCTTCATTCAATTCAACCATATGCCTGTCTTCAACTGATTTCATTTTATTTAGAACTACGATGCTTTCTTTCGCTCCAATGTCTCCAATAATTTTATACACAACATATCTATATTGATAGTTTTTAAGAGTCAACAGAGAAAGTAAGGCACCTGTCGATATTGCACCAAGTCTATAAAATACGTTAAAAACTCTATTTGAATTTTCTTCTTCGGCACAAATTGATAAAAACTCAATAAGTTGAGGAATGGCTTTCTCTCTATATTTCAGTAATTCATCAAATTGTTCGAAGGCAATATAGTAAGGAATTGCGAATTGAAATTCATTTGGTTTATAGTCCTTTAATCGTTTTGCTGCTTCATATCTTTTTTCTAAGCTCTTACTTAGCAATTGTTGTTCATACTTTTCATTATCAGGAAAATAAACCTCAGATTTAATCAGGTCTTCAAATATTGGCTTCTTAAAATCAATATATTATGTTAAAAAATCTTCAATTTTGTGGCAACTTAGAGATTCTCCATTATATTCAAAGTCTAACTTCAAAACTACTTTGTTCATATTTTCCCAAAATGATATCTCAGACACTTTCAACTTTTTCCCTGTCATTACAATTTGGTCAAGGTGACTGATATATGTTGAATGATTATAAAATCTAGGAAAATACTCGACAAAATAATGTCTGGCAAATTCAAGAGCTTTACCAGTTTTAATCATTAATTCGTCACCAATTTTAAATTTACTTGTCATTTCGTTAGTTTTTTTAAGGTTGCCACTAACGGTCAAGTATAAGAGCAGTAGCGGATTTTAAGGCGATTACTTGTCTGCTACCACAAAAGTTTATTAAATGCGTAGACATTGATTTTACTACTTT
>SMER01000007.1_pt1 | contig 85808 bp, 83 predicted proteins | sample 2456411 | NCBI WGS metagenome assembly SMER01 (sample SAMN10132597, study PRJNA489261) | soil metagenome | isolation source: day1 antibiotic-silt loam soil ammended with raw manure from dairy cow... | place: USA | collected 2015-05-01 | reverse complement strand
ATGTGACCCATAATACAATTTTTGGACGAAGGAAATATAGGCATATATCCGTTCAGTTAGAGAGAATAGAGCTATCTCCTTTCTCTCTTCTGAAAAAATTGCGTTTACTACTTGAATTTAAGGTATCTAAATAATGCATCCTAATCTATTCTTTTTTAAACTTGAAATAATTTACGAATCATGACCTCAACTCCTTGTTTACGATGGAATACGCTCATTATTAAAAGGATACGTTTGTCTTTAAATACAAGCTTTTAAGAAACGTTTCATTTTGACCTAATTATTTGTTACTTTTACGGGTTCAAATTTAGCAATAAACTTATGTACAAATTTAAATTCCATCACATGTTGTTAGCAGGAGCATTGCTAACATCTGGATTGACCGCTTGTAGTGGGGGTACGGAAAAAGAAGAAACTGTAACTTCCAGTAACTTTGACTTTCATGCAGAATCATTTGCAGATTTACAAATTTTAAGATATGAAATTCCTGGTTGGGATGATTTAACATTACAACAAAAGGAGTTTGCTTATTATTTATATGAAGCATCCCTTTCTGGTCGTGATATTATTTATGATCAAAGAGGAAAATATAATTTACAAGTAAGAAAAGTAATTGAAGCGATTTGGAACGCTGATAATTTAGATAAATCTCATGCAGAATGGGAAGCATTTAATACTTATTCTGGACAGGTTTGGTTTAGTAATGGTATTCATCATCATTATGCAAACTATAAATTTAAGCCTGAATTCAGTTATGATTATTTCGAACAATTAGTTCGTGCTGCAAAACCTACTGATCTGCCTATTGCAGAAGGTAAAAGCATTGATGATTTATTGGCTTTGATGAACAAAGTTATGTTCGATGAATCTTATATGCCAATGTCTCAGGATACGCGTCCTGGTATAGATCATGTGACTAATGCAGCAGTTAACTTCTATGAAGGGGTAACTGAAAAAGAAGTCATTGCATTTTATGACCAATTTCCAAAAAGTGATCATGAACCAGAATGGGGATTAAACTCTAAAGTGGTTAAAGAAAACGGTCAGTTGGTAGAAAAACATTGGAAGTCAGGTGGTATGTATGGTGAAGCCATTGACAAAATGATTTATTGGATTGACAAAGCGATTCCTTTAGCAGAAAATGAAGCTCAAGCCGAAGCATTAAGATTATTAGTGAAATACTACAAATCTGGAGATGTGAAGGATTGGGATACTTACAATATCGCATGGGTAAAGGATACAGCAAGCGTTATTGATTTTACAAATGGTTTTGTGGAAGTTTATACAGATCCATTAGGTAAAAAAGGTAGCTTCGAAACGGTACTTTCTCTTAGAGATTTTGAAAGCACAAAGAGAATCAACGCTATCGCTCAAGAAGCACAATGGTTTGAAGATAATTCACCATTAATGGATGAGCATAAAAAGAAAAATGTTAAAGGTATTTCTGCAAAAGTAATCAACGCTATTGTGGAGTCTGGAGATGCAGCACCTTCTACGCCTATTGGAATTAACTTACCCAATTCTGATTGGGTTAGAAAAGAACATGGTTCTAAATCTGTTTCACTTAACAATATCGTAAATGCATACGGTGCAAATAGTGCAGGTAATGGATTTATTGAGGAGTTCGTAAAAGATAAGGAAGTATTAGCGCGTATTAAAAAGTACGGTAATTTAGCAAGCAACCTTCATACGGATATGCATGAGTGTATTGGTCACGCTTCTGGAGCTTTGAATCCTGGAGTTGGAACACCAGATCAAACATTGAAAAGTTATGCATCACCTTTGGAAGAAGCAAGAGCTGACTTAGTAGCGTTATACTATGTAATGGATCAGAAGTTAGTAGATATCGGTGTAATGCCTTCTTTGGAAGTAGGTAAAGCGGAATACGATTCCTACATGATGAATGGGTTGTTGACACAATACACGCGTTTGACTTTAGGTAGTGATATTCAACAAGCTCATATGAGAAACCGTAGCTTGAATGCTTATTGGGCATTAGAGCGTGGTCAAGAAGAGAATGTAGTGGAGTTAGTGAAAGAAAATGGTAAAACTTACGTTCAGATTAATGACTATGATAAGTTGAGAGTTATTTTCGGAGAACTGTTGAGAGAAATCCAACGTATTAAGTCTGAAGGTGATTACGAAGCGGGTAAGCATTTGATTGAAACTTACGGTGTAAAAGTAGATCAGGAAATGCATAAGGAAGTATTAGACCGTTTTGTAGCTTTAGATATCCGTCCTTACTCTGGATTTATTCAACCGAGATTGGTTCCAGTAACGGATAAGAACGGAAAAATTACGGATGTGAAAGTAGAATATGTAAAATCTTTCTTTGAACAAATGTTAGAGTACGGAAGAAATTATAGCTTCCTGCCTTTCATGAATTAAGGAAAGTTAAAAATTAATCATATAAAAAAGCGAGTAGTTTGTAAAAAACGACTCGCTTTTTTGTGTATTCTAAATGGTCGAGTATTGGAAAGTTTTGTTTGTTTTGTTAATATTTAGTAGTTTTAATTCTGTTTTATATAAATTAACAAATGAAGTAAAATGAAAAAATATACAATTGCATTAGGGATGTTAAGCTTTTTGGCGATGTCTTGTGGTGAAACAGATAAGGCAGAATCTACGGATTTATCAGAAAGTAATGAGGAGAAAATGGAGCCTTTAGAGTATAAAGACTTTGGGAATGATCCATTTGTTTTTAATATCGAAGATTATACCAGACAAAATGATACTTATCGAACAGCGTTATGGACAGGTGAATACATGCAATTAACGGTGATGAGCATTTTGCCAGGTGAAGACATTGGTTTGGAAGTACATGACGACCATGATCAGTTCATTCGTGTCGAAGAAGGGGAGGGAATTGTACTCATGGGAGATAGTGAAGATAATTTGAATTTTGAAAGAAAAATCGAAGATGATTTTGCTGTTATGATTCCTGCTGGAAAATGGCATAATGTGGTTAATAATTCTGATAAACCATTAAAGCTTTATTCTATTTATGCACCTAAAGAACATCCGCATGGAGCTGTTCATAAAACTAGAGAAGAAGGTATAGCTGCGGAAGAAACTGCACATGATAATCATTAAACTCATTTCAAAAGTTAAGAACAAGATACAATTACCTAAAAAGTCGCACTTAATTGTGTGACTTTTTGTTTTACAAGACTTGTAAGTTTCGAAATTGTTGAAAATAAAGAAGCGTTTAGTATACCAAAATCCATCATAATCTTTTCTGTCGGTTATCGACTAAATTATAAGCAATAGCGATTTAAAAAAGACTTTTGACTCCTTAATTCAAGAAGGTTTTAAAATTAAAGTGTTAAAGAACAACCTGTTAATTTTATCCATAGGCGTTAATTTTTTTAGGTAAACTCTTGATTTAAAACAAGGTAAGTTATCATTTCTCTTTAAAAAATGATAAAGAAAAGTTTGAGTTAAGTTGAATAAGGTTTCATAAATTAAAGGAAAATCACTGAATTTTGCATATTTTTGTAAGGCTTCTTATGTAAGAGGTCACTTTTAGCAATGTGAAGTATATATAAGGGTTCTTAATATAGAATTTAAGTTTGCAAAATCCCTTTACAAGTTTTAATTTTGTAGGTCAATTTTAATATAGGCATCATGTTTTTACAATCAACCATAGCCACAGAAACTGCAGCGGATTTTATTCCTATAGTTTTGCAATTGATAATTGCTGTCGGATTCGTAGCTATAATAATGATTCTAACTCATTTATTGGGACCTAAGCGAAAAACTAAGGATAAATTAGTCAATTTCGAGAGTGGTATTCCATCGGTAGGGAATGCGCGTGAACCCATGGCTGTTAAGTACTTCTTAGTAGCAATTTTATTTGTGTTGTTTGATGTTGAGGTGATTTTCTTTTATCCTTATGCAGTGAATTTTAGAGAATTAGGGGTAGAAGGGTTTTATGCAGTATTGCTATTTGTAGCTTTCTTCTTTTCAGGTTTCTACTATGTGATCAAGAAAGGTGCTTTAAAGTGGGATGATTAAAATATAATTACAATGAGACCGGTAAGATATAACGAAAACGAAAAAGTATTTTTAGACGAATTGCCAGAGGGTTTATATTCTGGAGAAGGATTCGCCGCTACAAGGTTTGACGCCGCCATTGGTTTAGCAAGAGCTAACTCCCTATGGCCGTTGCCATTTGCAACTTCTTGTTGTGGAATTGAATTCATGTCCACTTTAGGATCTAACTATGATTTAGGGAGATTCGGAGCGGAAAGAATGGGTTTCACGCCGAGACAATGTGATTTGTTGATAGTAGCAGGAACTATTGCTAAGAAAATGGCTCCAATTTTAAGACAAGTTTACCTTCAAATGGCTGAGCCTAGATGGGTAATTGCAGTTGGTGCATGTGCAAGTAGTGGTGGAATATTTGATTCCTATTCCGTTTTGCAAGGTATTGATCAAGTCATTCCTGTAGATGTGTATGTGCCAGGCTGTCCGCCGAGACCAGAAGGTATCATTGAAGGAGTTTTGAAAATACAAAAAGTGGCTAAAAACGAAAGCTTGCGTAGAAGACATAGTGATCAATACAAAGCTTTATTGAACGAATACGGAATACAATAATTATTGAGCGGAAGCTATTATTATGCAGAACGATACTATTAAAGAACATTTAAGTCAATCCTTTACAAGTTTTAAGGATTGGGATATAACATCTGATATTGTAAGCTTTCAGGTAAGTGCTTCACAAATTATAGAGGTGCTGACTTCTTTATATAATGAATTCGATTTTCAGTTTTTAACTGACTTGACCGCTGTTCATTATCCTGATAGAACTAAAGAAGAATTGTGCGTGGTGTATCATCTGCATAATTTACGTACAAGACATAGATTGCGTGTAAAGGTGTATTTAAATATAGAACAACCTGATATTCCTACAGCAACAACATTGTTTTCTGCAGCGAATTGGATGGAAAGAGAAACATTTGATTTCTTTGGCGTTCAGTTTATAGGACACCCAGATTTGACAAGAATATTGAATGTGGAGGATATGGATTATTTTCCGATGAGGAAGGAGTATCCTATGGAAGATCCTACAAGGATCGATAAGGATGATGAAATGTTTGGAAGGTAATACTCCAAGCTTATTTGTGTATTTTTGAATAATGTCAATAGGATTATGAGTGAACATCATATAAAACTCCCGAAAGGGTCAATAGGTAAACAAACCACAACAATTAATGTAGGACCAACACATCCTGCAACTCATGGTGTTTTCCAAAATATCATGGAAATTGATGGGGAGAAAATAGTTAAAACTGTTCCTACCATTGGATATATTCACAGAGCATTTGAAAAAATTGCAGAACGTAGACCTTATTATCAGGTAACGACGTTGACAGATAGATTGAATTATTGTTCAGCGCCTATCAATAATATTGGTTGGCATACGACAGTAGAAAAATTAGCCAAAATTCAAGTTCCAAAGCGTGTGGATTATATGCGCGTGATTATCATGGAATTGGCGCGAATAAATGATCATATTATTTGTAACTCCATCATGGGAGTGGATACAGGTGCATTAACACCATTTACGTATTTCTTTCAGGAAAGAGAAAGAATATATGACATTTTTGAAAGTGTTTGTGGGTCAAGATTAACGACGAACATTGGTCGAATAGGAGGTTTTGAAAGAAACTTTACGGAGGCGACTTGGCATTATATCGAACGTTTTGTAGAAGGGTTTCCTAAGATGATTGATGAGTTTGAAAGCTTATTAACACGGAATCGTATTTTCATGGATCGTACCATTGATGCAGGAATTATTAGTGCCGAAAGAGCATTGAACTATTCATTTACGGGTCCTAATTTAAGAGCTTCCGGTATTGATTATGATGTAAGGGTTCATGATCCGTATTCAAGTTATGAGGATTTTGATTTTCAGATTCCAGTAGGCAAGAAAGGAGATGTTTACGATCGTTACTTGGTGCGTAACTTGGAAATGAGAGAAAGTTATAACATTATCATTCAAGCCATTGAGAAAATGAAGGATTTAGATCCATCTGTTTTTCATGCTGAAGTTCCCGAATTCTATTTGCCGGAAAAGGAGGATGTTTATACTCAGATGGAAGCATTGATTTACCATTTTAAAATTATTATGGGTGAGTCAGATATACCCGCAGGAGAAGTATATCATTCAGTAGAAGGTGCGAACGGTGAATTGGGTTATTATTTAATTAGTGATGGTGGTCGCACGCCTTTTAGATTACATTTTAGAAGACCTTGCTTTATATATTATCAAGCATTTCCAGAAATGGTAGAAGGTGGACTATTAAGTGATGCTATTGTAGCATTAAGTAGTATTAACGTAATTGCAGGTGAACTTGATGCTTAAAATGAAGCCAAGTTGACTTTAGTCTGTTGTTTAAAAACGCTATGGAAGATATTAGATTTAACAATGAACAATTAGCATACGTGGATAAATTAATCGCACGTTATCCGGAAGGAAAACAAAAAAGCGCATTAATCCCACTATTATTATATGCACAAGACCTATCTGGCGGTTGGCTCGATACTCCAGTATTGGATTATGTAGCAAGCTTGTTAGATATTTTACCTATTGAGGTATATGAAGTGGTTACTTTTTATACCATGTTCAATTTGAAACCAATGGGTAAACATATTTTTGAAGTGTGTCAAACAGGCCCTTGCATGATTCGAGGAAGTGAGGAGATTATTGGACATATTCAAGAAAGATTGGGTATTTCTGATGGAGAAACTACTGAAGATGGCATGTTTTCATTGAAAATTGTTGAATGCCTAGGAGCTTGTGGTTATGCACCGATGATGCAATTAGGGAAAACATATAGCGAGCATTTAACTCCAGCGCGTATTGATGAGATTATTGAAGAATTAAGAGCAAAACATGCGTAACAACGGAGTTTTTAAAATATTATTAATGATGGTAGTCTTTGTGGGCTTACTATCTTGTGGAGCATCACATCCAAAACCTGATTTAATCGGGAATTGGGAAATGATTGATAATTGGTCTTTAGTGGAAGGAGATTTTGTGCCTCAAAAAGATGATTCTAATTATCAGGCATTTCATGAAATGCAACAAGAGAACCTTGAGGATTTTACCTTCTTTTACGGAAAGGAATATTTAGGAACAGTGGATAAAAATGGGGATACGGCTAATCTTTATCCTTATGAGGTTCAAGAAGACTCATTTTTAATGTGGTCTAATCAGACGGAGATTATAAAGATATCTTCAACAGATACTTTGTTGAAAAAAAGAGGACTTGAATATCAATTGTTTATTCGTAAATCATCCTAATGTTTATAAATAATTAAAGCGTTCATGAAATTATTACTGAAACATATTAATGTACCTGGAATTAAGCATATAGATACTTATATGCAACATGATGGGTATGAGAATCTGAAGAAAGCCCTTAAAATGGACCCAGACGCTATCACTGAAGAAGTTAAGAAAAGTGGTCTGAGAGGTAGAGGTGGTGCGGGTTTTCCTACAGGTTTGAAATGGAGCTTTTTAGCTAAGCCTGAAGGTGTTCCAAGACATTTAGTTTGTAATGCCGATGAATCAGAACCAGGAACTTTCAAGGATCGTTATTTGATGGAATTTATCCCTCATTTATTAATTGAAGGTTTATTAATTTCATCTTTTGCCTTAGGTTCACATGCTACCTATATTTATATCCGAGGAGAATTTGCTTGGATTGTAGATATTTTAGAAGAAGCTATAGAAGAAGCTAGAGCAAAAAATCTATTAGGTGATAATATATTAGGAACAGGTTTTGATTGTGAAATATATGTTCAACGTGGAGCTGGAGCTTATATTTGTGGAGAAGAAACGGCTTTATTAGAAAGTTTAGAAGGAAAAAGAGGTAATCCAAGAATGAAACCTCCTTTCCCAGCAGTGGAAGGTTTGTGGGGAAGACCAACAGTGGTTAATAATGTAGAAAGTTTAGCTTCCGTTGTACCTATTATTGAAATGGGTGGAGAAGCTTTCTCGAAAATAGGCGTAGGAAGAAGTACGGGAACCAAATTAATTTCAGCTTGTGGGAATTTAAATAAACCAGGCGTTTATGAAATTGGATTTGATTTAACCGTAGAAGAATTTATATTCAGTGATGAGTATTGCGGTGGAATTCCTAATGGAAAGACTTTAAAAGCAGTTATACCAGGTGGATCTTCAGTTCCGATTTTACCAGCACATCTAATTTTGAAAACTGCCAGTGGTGAGCCGAGATTAATGAATTATGAAAGCTTATCAGAGGGTGGATTTGAAACAGGTACGATGCTTGGTTCAGGTGGTTTTATCGTTTTAGATTCAGATCAAAGTGTGGTGAAACATACGGCGACTTTAGCTCATTTTTACATGCATGAAAGCTGTGGACAATGCAGCCCATGTAGAGAGGGGACAGGGTGGATGTGGAGAATTTTCTTGAAATTTCAAGAAGGAACCGCAACTATGGAAGATATTGATTTGCTTTGGGATATTCAAAGTAAAATTGAAGGGAATACGATTTGTCCTTTAGGTGATGCAGCGGCTTGGCCAGTAGCTTCAGCTATTCGACATTTTAGATCCGAGTTTGAAGATTACGTTAAAGAAGGTATGAATAATGATAAGAAAATGGATAAGAGAAGTAGAATGTACCGTAATCCATTGCAAAAATTTTAATTTAAATTCCAATTTTGGGATTAAAAATATTTCCAGATGAGTACAGAGAAAAAAACATTTAAGGTTACCATCGATAATATTTCGATAGATGTTCCAGTAGGGACAACTATTTTGCAGGCTGCAAGACAGATTGGTGGTGATGTAGCTCCTCCGACTATGTGTTATTACAGTAGTTTAGAGGATAGTGGTGGGAAATGTAGAACATGCTTGGTAGAAGTGTCGAAAGGTTCTGAAAATGATCCAAGGCCTATGCCGAAATTGATGGCGAGCTGTAAGACAACAGTAATGGACGGGATGGAAGTTCAAAATATTACTTCCGAAAGAGTGATTGAAGCAAGAAAAGGGGTGACCGAATTCCTATTATTGAATCATCCTTTAGATTGTCCAGTTTGTGATCAAGCAGGCGAATGTGATTTGCAAGATTTGAGTTTTGCTCATGGTGAAGAGTTAACGCGAACTCAGTTTGAAAGAAGAACCTTTGCACAAGAAGATATCGGACCTCATATTCAGCTGCATATGAATCGCTGTATTATGTGTTTCCGTTGCGTATTATTAGCCGACCAATTGACAGGGGAGCGTCAACACGGGATTTTTAATAGAGGAGAAAAAGCTCAAATTACAACAGGAATCTCAAGGGCTTTAGATAATGAGTTTATAGGAAACGTAATTGACGTTTGTCCAGTAGGTGCATTAACGGATAAAACATTTAGATTTAAAAATAGGGTTTGGTTTACTAAGCCTTTAGACGCTCATAGAGATTGTCCGACCTGTACAGGTAATGTTAGATTGTGGATGAGAGGAGAAGAGGTTTATCGCGTTACAGGAAGAAAAGATGAGTGGGGTGAAGTGAAAGAATTTATATGTAACACTTGTCGTTTTGATAAGAAAAAAACTACAGATTGGGTGATTGAAGGGCCAAGCTTGATTAAACGCAGTAGTGTTATCGCGCAAGGTCATTATGCAGGGAGTGTAGGAACTGCACATCAACCTATTTATATTGATAGAGTGATAGGTAAGCAACCAAGAATGTTGATGGATATCCATGACGTAAGTGATGTGAATAAACCATCTGTACATTTGAGTGAATTACCACGACCTGCACATAATTCTGATTTTGAAGATGAAAAGCCTGAAAAATTATAGGTTTTTTTAGTAATCTTTAAGTTTTGACAAATTTATTACCTTTGCATACTTTTATTTGAGCAACATGGATTGGATTTTTATCATAGAGAAAGCAGTTTTAATACTAGCAATTATACTTGGTGCTTTTGGAGTAGCAGCTTATTCCACTTGGGGTGAGCGTAAAATTGCTGCCTTCATGCAAGATCGTTTAGGGCCTAACCGTGCTGGATTATGGGGACTTCTCCAACCTTTAGCGGATGGTGGGAAATTGTTTTTTAAAGAAGAAATTGAACCCGATAGGTCAACAAGAACGATATTTATTCTTGCGCCTGTCTTGTTTATGGTGACGGCATTGATGAGCAGTGCTGTTATTCCATGGGGACCAGATTTTACGATTGAAACTGCAGAAGGAACGCGTACTATTGCATTGCAAGTAGCAGATGTAAGTATTGGTATTTTATTTGTTTTTGGAGTAGTAGGACTTGGGATATATGGAATTATGCTGGGAGGATGGAGTTCTAATAATAAATTCTCTTTATTATCGAGTATTAGAGCTGCATCACAAGCGATTTCTTATGAATTAGCTTTAGGATTGAGTTTAATTGCAGTCGTGATGTTGAGTGGATCTCTAAGTATGAGAGAAATCGTTCAACAACAACATGGATTTTGGAATGATGGTTGGTTTACCTGGAATTTCTTTAAACAACCGCTTGGTTTTGTGATATTTCTAATTTGTACATTTGCAGAATTAGGAAGAGCACCTTTTGACTTGCCAGAAGCGGATAGTGAATTGAACATGGGTTTCCACCAAGAGTATTCTTCGATGAAATTAGGAATGTTCTTATTTGCTGAATATATCAATATGTTTTTCAGTTCAGCGATTCTTGCCACTTTATTCTTTGGAGGTTATAACTTCCCGGGAATGGATTGGGTAAGTGCAAATGTAAGCTCAGGATTGTTTTCATTGATTGGTGTGAGTGTCTTAATGATTAAAGTAGTAGCGTTTATATTATTCTTCATGTTTGTGCGTTGGACTTTACCTCGTTTCCGTTTCGATCAATTATTGAAATTAGGATGGACAGGTTTAATTCCTTTAGCATTAGTGAATTTGATCATTACAGGTGCAGTGATTTTGTTTTTCTTTAATTAATGAATCAAGTTATTATGGAACCATTAACGAATAGATCAGTAGAAGTAGATAGAAAGCCAATGACGTTCATGGAACGTATACATATACCGAGTTTGCTTGCAGGAATGAAAATTACTGTGGGGCACATGTTTACCAAAACAGTGACTTATAGCTATCCTGAAGAAAAACGTCCTTTTAGTCCTGTTTTTAGAGGATTACATGTTTTGAATAGAGATGAGGAAGGTAGAGAAAGATGTACAGCTTGTGGTTTATGTGCGGTAGCATGTCCAGCAGAAGCGATTACCATGGAAGCAGCAGAACGCTTGCCAGGTGAAGAGCATTTATATAGAGAGGAGAAGTATGCGGCGAAGTATGAAATCAATATGTTGCGTTGTATATTTTGTGGGTTATGTGAAGAAGCTTGTCCGAAAGACGCTATATATTTGACCGAAACAGTGATGCCAGCAAATTATACGAGAGATTATTTTGTTTATAAAAAGGAAGATTTACTCATCACGGATGAGCAATTAAAACCTAAAACTGAAAAATAGCATTTAGAGCATGAGTTTACACGAAATTGTTTTTTGGTTGCTTTCATTTATGACTATCGCTTGCGGATTAGGAGTAGTGTTAAGTAAGAATCCAGTGAATAGCGTATTGTTTTTGATCGCTACATTCTTTACATTGTCAGGGCATTATATTATAATGAACGCGCAGTTTATAGCTATTGTCAATATCATAGTCTATGCGGGTGCTATTATGGTATTGTTCCTGTTTGTTATTATGTTGATGAACTTAAATAAAGATGCAGAACCTCAAAAGAAAAAATTACTACAATTTGCAGGATTTATCAGTGGTGGAGCTTTGTTTTTAGTCCTTATTGCTGCTTTGAGAACGGTGAGTTTAGAAGGAAATGTAATAGATGGTACAATGGATATAGGCTTGATAGAAAATTTAGGGATGGTATTATTTAGAGATTATGTACTTCCTTTTGAAATCAGCAGTGTATTGTTTTTATCAGCAATGGTAGGTGCCATGATTATTGCAAAGAAAGAAAATCTACCTACGGATAGTAAAGACCAATCTCAACAGATTAAATCATAATTATGCCAATCAATTATTACATATTTTTAAGTTTAGCATTATTTGCTATTGGAATGATAGGTGTACTTACACGTAGGAACGCCATCATTGTGTTTATGTCCGTTGAGCTGATGTTGAATGCCGTGAATTTATTGATGGTTGCCTTCAGTAAGTTTCATGGTTTAGCAGATGCACAAATTTTTGTTTTCTTTATTATGGTAGTTGCAGCAGCAGAAGTGGCCGTCGGACTTTCTATTATAGTAATGGTATATAGAAAAATTCATTCTGTGGATATTAATCTACTCAATAGATTAAAACATTAAATCCACGAAAAGACCTTATTTGTTGTATAGATATTTATAGATAGTATGAAAGACTTTATTTACCTTATTCCATTATTGCCTTTGATTGGGTTCTTACTCAATGGTTTCTCTTGGAAAATTATGCCTAAAAAGACGGCAGGTTGGATTGGTACAATGGCTATTTTTATTTCCTTTGTTTTATCAGTCATCAACTTTGTACAATTAGAGCCTGAAGGATTTACTTATACCTGGTTTTCATTTATTGCAGCAGGTGATTTAAATATCCCTTTCTCTTTTCAAATTGATGAGCTTTCCTCTTTATTTTTGTTGATTATTACAGGAATTGGAACTTTAATTCACATCTACTCCATGGGGTATATGAAAGAAGATAAAGGCTATGTGAAGTATTTCGCTTATTTAAGCTTGTTCGTATTTAGTATGTTGCTATTAGTAATGGGCGGCAACTATGCGATCATGTTTATTGGTTGGGAAGGAGTAGGATTAGCTTCTTATTTATTGATAGGTTTCTGGTTTAAAAATAAAGAATTTACGAATGCTGGTAAGAAAGCATTCATAATGAATAGAATAGGTGACTTAGGTTTCTTAGTGGGTATGTTATTGGTTTTATACCATTTTGGAACTATAGAATATAAAGAGTTATTTGCTATAATGCCTTCTCAAGGAGTAGACACTTCCATAATGAATGGTATTGCCATCAGTTTCTTCATTGGTGCAATGGGTAAAAGTGCTCAAATTCCTTTATATACTTGGTTGCCAGATGCGATGGCGGGTCCAACACCTGTTTCTGCATTAATTCACGCGGCGACGATGGTAACGGCAGGTATTTATATGATTGCTCGTAGTAATGTGCTTTATAATTTAGCACCTTATGCACAAGATATGGTAGCTATTGTAGGTTTGATTACCTTATTAGTGTCTGCATCTATTGCGTTGAAACAAAATGATATTAAAAAAGTGTTGGCTTATTCTACGGTCAGTCAACTAGGATATATGTTCTTGGCTTTAGGAGTAGGCTCATATGTGGGAGGTGTTTTCCACGTGATGACGCATGCCTTCTTTAAAGCTTTATTATTCTTAGCTGCAGGAGCCGTAATTCATAATTTAACGGGCGAGCAAGATATTCGTAAAATGGGTGGTTTAGCGAAGAAAATGCCGATTACACATCTTACATTCTTGATTGGTTGTTTAGCTATTGCAGGATTCCCAGGTTTATCAGGCTTCTTCTCTAAGGATGAAATTTTAATGTCAGCTTACGCTAAGAATCCCCTTTATTTCTACTTAGGATTAGTAGGTGCAGCAATGACTGCTTTTTATATGTTCCGTTTATATTTCTTAGTATTCACAGGATCTTATAGAGGAGCTGTTCAACAAGATAAAATACATGAAAGTCCAAGTACCATGACTTTCCCTTTAGTTGTTTTAGCAATACTTTCCGTTGTAGGTGGTTATGTGGGTTTACCTCATTTATTTGCAGAAAATCATGCATTAGCTAACTTTTTAAGTCCCGTAGTCAAAAACTTCCAAGTTGGAATGATTCCAGCAGCTACGGAATGGGTACTTATGGGGTTATCGGTGGCAGTTGTCATAGCCATGATTTTTGTAGCAAGAATGTACACCAAGTCAGGTCTTGTCAAAGAAGCTACAGGAATTAATAAGGCTTTAGAAAATGCTTGGTACGTAGATGATATTTACAAAGGTTTAATTGTAAATCCACTGAAAGAATTAAGTCATTTCTTTAATAATGTAATTGAACGTGGTGTGATAGATGGTGTGGTTAATGGAGTAGGCAAGATGGTTTATTGGAGCAGTACGAAATTTAGATTAATTCAAAGTGGACAAGTAGGTTTGTACTTTTTCATCCTTGTTATAGGAATATTTAGTTTGCTTTTATTAGGACTTTGGATTATTCCTACGTTTTAAGAAGTTGTATTTAGCATATTTAATCAGATTTTAGCATGATTCTTCTTTTATTGATTTTAATTCCATTGGTATCTGGCTTGTTAAGCTTTTTAATACAATCTGACCAAGTTAAAAACTTAGGTATTGTATCGAGTTTTGCAACGATGCTGATTAGTATTTATTTAGCCTACGGATATTCATCTGATGAAATTATATTTTCTGCCTCTTGGTTACAAGATTTAGGTGCGAGTTTTACATTGAAAGGAGGAGGGGTTTCTTCCTTGATGGTTTTATTGACGGGTGTGGTGTATTTTATTACATTACTTTCCAGAGTTCATGTCACTTTACCGAATATGAACAAATACATTGGTTTGCTCTTGTTGACTCAAGCAGGCTTGATGGGTGTGTTTTTAGCGCATGATTTCTTATTGTTTTACTTCTTTTGGGAATTGGCTTTAGTTCCAGTTTATTTCTTGGCAAGTCAATGGGGTGGGAAAGATCGTGTAAGAGTGACTTTTAAGTTCTTTGTTTATACTTTCTTAGGAAGTTTAATGATGCTTGCAGCTTTAATATTCTTGTATTTAGAGGCAGGACAAAGTTTTGATTATGATGCTATTGTTTCAGCGGCTCAACAATTAGATTTCACTACGCAACAGTGGATGTTCTGGTTGATATTTGTTGCTTTTGCAATTAAAATGCCGTTATTTCCTTTTCATACTTGGCAACCTGATGCATATGAGAACACAGAAACTTCAACTACGATTGTATTAAGTGCTTTAATGGTTAAAATGGGATTGTTTGCAGTGATTAAATGGTTATTGCCATTGTTTCCTGAAGCTATTGCCTATTGGACGAATACGATCATCATACTTTCATTAATCAGTATCATATACGCTTCTTTGATTGCTTTTGTTCAAAAAGATATCAAACGAGTAATTGCCTATTCTTCCATAGCACATATCGGTTTGATGAACTTAGGTTTATTTATGAATACTGAAAGTGCAACGAATGGCGTAATTATTCAGATGTTTAATCATGGGATTACAGTTGCAGGATTGTGGTTGGTATTAGGTATTATTGAACAGAAGTATCAGACACGTAATATGAATAAAATGGGTGGTTTTGCTACTATAGCACCAACCGTATCTATATTTTTAGTGATTCTTTCTTTTGCTAATGTGGGTTTACCCTTAACAAATAGCTTTATAGGAGAATTCATGATATTTAATGGGATCATGCAAAGCGCATTTGAAAACCATGTTTTATATACCGTATTAGCAGGTTCTGGTATTATATTCAGTGCTATGTATATGTTACGTTTGGTTCAGAAAGTAGCATATGGATCACCAAAAAAATTAACTGGAGAAGAGTTGAAAAAAGAAATCACCCCTTTCGAGTGGATGGGTTTAGGATTCATTGTTTTGTTAGTTATTGTAGGAGGTGTTTACCCTAACCTATTCTTTCAGGTATTTCTGTAAATAAAAATTACAGGTAATAAATTATATTATTAATATTATTCAATAAGGATGAAACCACTTATAGCAGCGGCAATTTTTGGAGTTTTGATGATGTTTGCTTCTTTGAATGTAAAAGAGAAGAAAAACTTGAGCAATTTCGCCAATGTATTAATGCTTATTTTATTAAGCATCAACATTTGGGAATTGTTTGATATCTATCAATTAGGTACAAGTGTTGAATACTTCAATTCCATGATTGTTTACGAACCCCTAACGGTTTGGTTCAATACATTAATTGTCGGATTGACTTTGTTTTATAGCCTTTTAAATGGGAAAGCCATTGAAAGAGTGGGCGTGCATGTGGGAGAGTATTATTCCTTAATATTCTTCATGTTAGTCGGCGCACATTTATTAGCGGTTTACGACAACTTATTGATCTTATTCTTAGGGATTGAAATCATTTCTATTCCTCAATATGTATTAGCCGGAAGTGATAAGAATAATGTAAAAAGTAGTGAGGCTTCTTTAAAATACTTCTTGATGGGAGCATTTTCCACAGGGATCACTTTAATGGGTATTACGCTATTATTTGGTGGAACAGGTACTTTCGCAATCAGTGAATTAGATTTTAGTCAATTTAACTTATTGATGTTGTCTGGAGTTATTTTATTAATCGTTTCTTTTGGCTTTAAAGTATCCGCTGCGCCGATGCATATTTGGACAGCCGATGTTTATGATGGAGCGCCAACACCATTTACTGGTTTTATGGCAACGATTGTAAAGGCGTCTATTTTTATGGCCTTTGTGAAGCTGTTTTTAAACTTTTATCCAATCAAAGACAGTTGGCAAATCCTCATTGCTGTTATTATTGTAGCAACTTTATTAATAGGAAATATTACTGCGGTTTTCCAACATAGTGTAAAGAGGATGCTAGCTTATTCTTCCATCGCACAATCAGGATTTATGTTATTTGCTGTTTTTGCAAGTGATGCGATTGGATTGAAAGGGTTGATCCTTTATGCAGTGGCTTATACTCTTGCAACAGTGATGTTATTTGGGGTGCTAAGCAATGTGAAGGATGTGACTTACGAAGGTTTTAATGGTTTAGCTAAAAAACAACCTTTCGTAGCGTTTACTTTAACGGTAGCATTGTTATCCTTAACTGGTATTCCATTAACTGCAGGTTTCTTTGCTAAGTTTTATATGTTGCAAGCCACATTAGCTACTCAACTTGACTTTGCACTATATCTCGTTATTTTTGCTTTATTGATGTCAGCAATATCCGTTTATTACTACTTCAAGTTGATTATGGCGATGTACTTTAAAGCTGGAGAAGCCACTTTTTCGAATCCTTTGACTGCTGCGCAAAAGATAGTGCTGTTGGTAGGTACGATACTGCTCATAGGCTTAGGGGTTTATCCGGATTTGTTATTCTCATTCTTATAAAAAAACTTAAAGCTGGTTAATTAACCAGCTTTTTATATAAATAATGGTTGCTAACTTGTAACTTTACATCTATTATTATTGAACTATGAAATTGTCAGAACTATATAAAAAAGCCCTTGATTTTGAATTCTTATCAGTTGAAGAGGGAATGCATCTTTATCATCATGCTCCTTTGACTGAGTTGGCGTATGTGGCAAATGAAATGCGAAAAGATCACGTTCCGCATGGTAAAGTAACTTGGATTATCGATCGTAACATGAATACTACAAACGTATGTGTTGCGAATTGTAAATTTTGTAACTTCTTTAGAGTTCCAGGACATCCTGAAGCTTATATTACTTCCATTGAAACTTATCAAGAGAAGATTGAGGAGACTTTCAAATATGGTGGGGAGCAGTTGTTATTACAAGGTGGTCATCACCCTGGATTGGGATTGGATTATTATACCGATTTGTTTTCTAATTTAAAACAATTGTATCCTAATTTGAAATTACATGCTTTAGGGCCTCCTGAAGTTGCACATATATGTAAGGTGTCGGAAGTGTCTCATCGCGAGGCTTTAGAAGCTTTAAAAGCAGCAGGGATGGATAGTATGCCAGGACCTGGAGCTGAAATTTTGGATGATCGCGTTCGTCGATTGATTTCTAAAGGAAAATGTGGTGCTCAGGAGTGGTTAGATATCATGGAAGTGGCGCATCAAATAGGTTTAACGACCAGTGCGACGATGATGTTTGGACATGTGGAAACGATTCAAGAGCGTTTTGAGCATTTTGTAAAACTTAGAGATGTTCAAGCTAAAAAACCAGAAGATGCAAAGGGATTCTTGAACTTCATTCCATGGACTTTTCAAGATGTAGATACGATTTTAAAGCGTATTAAAAGAGCAGAAAACACCACTACTGGATCGGAGTATATTAGAATGATTGCTTTGAGTCGTATTATGTTGCCGAATATTAAAAACATTCAAGCAAGTTGGTTAACTGTTGGAAAAGATGTGGCTCAAATGGCTTTGCATTCAGGTGCAAACGATTTCGGGTCTATTATGATTGAAGAAAACGTGGTAAGTGCTGCAGGCGCACCTCATAGGTTTACGGCAAGTGGTATTCAAGAAGCTATTCGTGAAGCAGGTTTCGAGCCTCAATTGAGAAATCAAGAGTATGAGTTTAGGGCAATGCCTGATTTAGAAGAACAAGTGATTGATTATTAAAATCAAATAAATAATATTTTAAACAGCTTTCGGTAATGGGTTTTATCGGAAGCTTTTTTTATTCAACCTCCAAAAGAAAACCCTTTAACCAACAGCATTTAAAATACTACCAATTAAAGGGACCATATAAATTATCTAAAGTTTTAGTTCACTAAAGTGCCTACTTTATTACCCATTACTACTGATTTTAAATTTCCAGGTTCATTCATATCAAAAACTATAATTGGTAAGTCATTTTCTTGACATAAAGTAAACGCAGTCATATCCATTACCTGTAAACCTTTGGCTATGACATCTTTAAATGAAATATTTTCGAACTTAACTGCATCTTTATCTTTTTCAGGATCTGCAGAATAAATACCATCTACTCTTGTACCTTTTAATATAACCTGTGCTTTAATCTCTATAGCACGTAAAGAACCAGCAGTATCAGTTGTGAAATATGGATTTCCAGTTCCCGCTGCAAAAATAACAACTCTTCCTTTTTCTAAATGTCTGATGGCCTTTCTACGAATATAAGGTTCAGCCACCTGATCCATTTCTATAGCACTTTGTAAACGCGTTTTAACCCCAATTCTTTCTAAGGCAGCTTGCAAAGCCATTCCATTAATAACCGTTGCCAACATGCCCATGTAATCTCCATGAGCACGCTCAATTCCCGTTTCTGCTTCATTCATTCCACGGTAAATATTACCACCACCAATCACCACTGAAACTTGAATACCTAATTCAATAATACTCTGAATTTCAATAGCATACTTTTCAAGCATCTTTGGATCAATACCAAATTGCTTGTCGCCCATCATGGATTCGCCTGATAATTTCAATAAAACTCTTTTGTATTTTGGAAGCATGTTTTATATTTTTAATTTTATATAAAGTTCGTAATTTTTATGAAAACCGATCGCCTTTTAACCTTTTTATCTCTGCAACATAATTCTTTACTTCTTGTTCTTTATTGCGATCACAAATTAATAAAATTTCTTCAGTATCTATAACCATATACTGCTCTAGTCCTTGAACAACAACCAATTTGCCTTTGGGAGCTTCGATAATGCTTTCAGAAGTATCAAAAACGACTACATTTTCACCTTGAACTGCATTATCTAAATAATCCTTTTCACTGTTTTCATATGCAGATTGCCAAGTGCCTAGGTCACTCCAACCAAAACTAGAGGGCATCACAAACACATTTGGCGCTTTTTCTAACAATCCATAATCTATAGAAATATTGATGCACTGCATATAAATCATTTCCATTGCAGCTTGTTCTTTAGTCGTGTTATAAACATCAGTAGCTCTAAGAAATAATTCATCTATTTCAGGTAGAAACTTCTGAAATAAAGGCAGTATGGTTTTAGTGCTCCAAAAGAATATACCGGAATTCCATAAAAAATCACCAGAATCGAGAAAGCTTTTCGCTATTTCTAAACTAGGCTTTTCGGTGAAAATCTTAACTTTTCTAATAGGAATATCTAAATCGTCTTGATAATATTGAATGTAACCATAACCCGTGTCAGGTCTCAAAGGTTGAATTCCTAAAGTTAAAATGGCTTCGTTTTCTGCAGAGAATTTAAATGCATGAATACATTTCTCTACAAATACCTCTTCATTAAGCACTAAATGGTCAGAAGGACATAGCATGATGTTAGCTTCTGGATTTAATGCCGCTAATTTATGACTAATGTACGCAGCACTTGGACCTGTGTTTTTACGATAAGGTTCGCTAACGATATTCTCTCTTGGTAAATCTGGTAAATGAGTGGCTACATCTTCAGCATAACTCTTATGAGTGACTACATAGATGTTTTCTAAATAACTTAACTTTTTTACACGATCAAAAGTAGATTGGATTAAACTTTGACCAGTACCTAAAATATCTAAAAATTGTTTGGGAGTTTTGGTACGACTCTTGGGCCAAAAGCGACTTCCGATACCACCCGCAAGAATGACCACATAATTGTTTTTCTTGAGCATAAAAAAGTCTAATTAAAGTTCTGCAAATGTAACTATAATTTTAAACCTTTAGAGCTAGAAACGATTAAGAATTGCTACAGACACAGATAACTGTATTATATTGTATATTTGTAACTTACTTTTTGGAAGGTGTTTTTTATATTTTAAACACTAAAATATTACTTATTGTATGAAGCAGAAAATTGGTTTATATTTCGGAAGTTTTAATCCTATTCATACTGGACATTTAATTATAGCTGATTTTATGTTAGATGCAGCAGGTTTAGATGAGGTGTGGTTTGTAGTTTCACCTCAAAATCCGCATAAGAAATCAAGTACATTGCTTAATGAATACGATAGACTGAAATTGGTAGAAATCGCTATTGAAGGAAATGAGAAGTTTCAAACTTCAAATGTGGAATTTATGTTGCCGAAACCTTCTTATACCATTGATACTTTAACGTATTTGAACGAAAGTTTTAAGCAAAAAGAGTTTTATGTGATTATAGGATCGGATTCGTACCAAAATATTAAATCCTGGAAAAATAGTGAAGTGCTTTTAAGAGATTATCCTATTTTAGTTTATCAAAGACCTGGTTTTGAAGTCGATAAAATTGAAAAAGTGGAAGGAAACTTTCAGTTTTTTGAAGCGCCTTATATTCATATTTCAGCGACGTACATTAGGAATCAATTGAAGGGAAATAAATCTATCAAATATCTGGTGCCAGAAGCTGTGGAAAAACAATTAATTCAAGAAAATTATTATAAATAAGAAGTTATGAAAGTTTTATTTGTTTGTATTGGGAATATTTGTCGATCACCGATAGCAGAAGGTGTTTTACAACATTTGTCTGATGAGAGAAGCCTGGGTTGGGATGTTCATTCTGCTGCAGTTCGAAATTATCATATTGGTAAACCACCACACACTTCTTCTCAGAAAGTTTGTACGGAACACGGAGTTGACATTACGAATCAGAAAGCCATGTTATTTAAAAAAGAACATGTGGAGCAATACGATAGAATATATGCCATGGCAACGGATGTGATGGAAGAAATAAAAGATATTGTGGGTAAAGATTTTGATGAAGAAAAAGTCCATTTATTTTTAGATTATAAATATCCAGGGGAAAATCAATCAGTAGTAGATCCGTTTTATGGAGATGATGATGGATATTTGCCAGTATATCAACAAATCAATGAAGTTTGTGAATTCATTGTAGAACGTTATTCAAAATAATAAAATGAAAAAGCCGAATTTAGCTAAAGGAACAAGAGATTTTAACGCAACAACTCTTTATAAAAGAAGATATATTTTAGATACCATACAGTCATATTTTGAAAATTATGGATTTGAACCCTTGGAAACTCCGAGTTTTGAACAATTGGAAACACTCACCGGGAAATATGGTGAAGAAGGTGATCAATTGATATTTAAGATTTTAAATAATGGTTTAGACCATCCGAGTAAGCATGAAAAATCCAGAAAGGCCTTGGAAGAAGTGCTGAAAGGAAGAAGTAATACAGATTTAACGGAACGCGCTTTACGTTATGATTTGACTATTCCATTTGCGAGATATGTAGTGATGAATCATAATGATTTAGTGATGCCGTATAAGCGTTACCAAATGCAACCGGTTTGGAGAGCAGATCGTCCTCAAAAAGGAAGATACCGAGAGTTTATGCAGTGTGATGCGGACGTGATTGGAAGTGATTCCTTAATTCATGAAGCGGAGTTATTATCAGTTTATGCTAAAGTTTTTAAAGCCTTGGCTATTCCTGAAATCAATATTTTAGTCAATAATCGAAAGGTTCTAACGGGCTTAGCAGAAAAAATTAAGGCTGAAGATAAAATGATGGACATGACTATCGCTATCGATAAGTTGGATAAGATAGGATGGGAAGGTGTTGAAAAAGAATTGGATGCAAAAGGCTTTGATGCTAGTCAAATGCAGACCATTCAAGCCTTCTTAGCGATTCAAAGTGAGGATAATCAAGAAGTTTTAAGCCAAATGGAAATATTCTTATCTGGCACTGAAAATGGTCAGCAAGGCATAGAAGAGTTGAAGGAAGTGATGAAATATGTGGGTTATTTGACGACTAAAGAAGAAATGTCAACCATTAAAATTCAATTTTCTTTAGCGAGAGGATTGAATTATTACACCGGATTTATTGTGGAAGTGATGACGACGGCTGTGAAAATGGGAAGTATTGCAGGAGGTGGAAGATATGATGACTTGACTGGATTATTCGGCTTGAAAAACATGTCTGGAGTTGGAATTTCTTTTGGAATAGACCGTATTTATGATGTTTTAGAAGAATTGAATTTGTTTCCAGCATCTTTAACGCAGGGCGGTGTGCAAGTTTTATTTTTATATCTTGAAGAGGAAGCATTACCGATTATTTTTGAACAAATGCAACTTTTAAGAGCGCAAGGTATTTCAGCAGAATTACATGCTAAAAAAGCGAAGATGGGAAATCAAATGAAATACGCAGATAGAAAACAAATTTCGAATGTGGTGATTATTGGTTCTCAAGAATTAGCTGATGGTCAAGCTCAAGTTAGAAATATGAAATCAGGTGATCAAGATACCATTTCATTAGATTCAATAGCAGCGTTTTTTAAATCATAATATGCAAACAGATTTAGGACAAGTTCGAGCCAAAGAAAGATTAGTGCATTGGTGGGATACTGGTAAAATCCCACATGCTATCTTATTGAAAGGAAAGCAAGGTTGGGGAAATCTTGCTTTAGCGAGGGATTTTATCCAATACATTTTATGTACTCAGAAGCAAGGTGCAAATGCATGTGGACAATGTGATAATTGTGTAAAAAATCAAAAGTCAGCACATCCAGATGTTCATTTTACTTTTCCAGCGATTAGTCCTAAGTCAGGTGTAAAAGCCATGAGTCATTACTTCTTACCGCAATTTCGTGATTTTACACAACAGTTTCCATATGGAACCTCATGGGATTGGTTGCAATTCATTCAATCAGAAAATCGTCAAGGAAATATTTCTGCGGAAGAATGTCGACAAGTCATTGATCAATTGAATCTTACGGCTTACGAAGGAGGTTGGAAAATTCAAGTGATTTGGATGCCTGAATATTTAAGAGAAAATGGAAATATTCTACTTAAATTAATTGAGGAGCCGCCTGCTAGAACCTTATTGATTTTAGTTGCAGAACAAACAGAAATGATTCTGCCTACTATTTTGTCGCGTGTACAACTAGTGCATTTACAACCTTTAGACGCCACATTTATTGCCGAGAAATTAGCCGTTTTATATCCAGATTCGGATGCGCAAGTGCGTTCACAAATTGCACAATGGGCGCAAGGAGATATGAACACCGCTCAAAAGATGTTGGAAGCTGGCGTGAATAACTATTTGGACATGGTAAAAGACTGGTTCAACGGTATTTTCGGGAATAACCAATTCAATTTAATCAATGAGTTTGTAGAAGAAGCGCATCATTTAGGAAGAGAACATATTAAAGCGATTTTGACTTATGCTCAGCAGTTGATTGGTCATTTAGTGCGATTGAAATACCAGTCCGATATCTTAGATCAATTAGTTAAAGAAGAAGCAGATTTTTTAAATCGTTTTCAAAAGTTACCTGTAGATGTAGATCAACTTTTAGAGATGCAAAATGCTATTGCTGAAGTGGTTTATTTCATTGAGAGAAACGTACATACTAAAACACAATTAATGGCTTTGAGTATTCGGGTTCAAGCGATTTATAGAAAAACGCCTATTCTGCCAGAAGCGTTTTAAGAATCGTTGCTATTCGCAATAGAGAAGTTTATTTTGACGTCAATCTCTTCTTCAGTGACGTTAATATGTCCCCATAATATTGCATCAGCTTGATTGTTTTTAATCAATTGATCCACTCTTTTTATAAGGATGCTTTCTGTACTTTCAGGATTTAATTGTAAGCAAATATGTGGACCTTTAAGGCTGTGTTTTATAGCTATTTCCCCCATGAAAATATTTGGAAGGGTATAAACAAATAAAGCTGGACTTGGAATAGTTTTTCTGGAAGCTTCAAATGCTTTGTCAGCAGCAATACTCCCATTTTGAGTATCAAACAACATGGCAATTTTAAAAGGATCCCAATTCTCAAAAGGAATATCCATCATTTCAACCGCTAGAATTGTCACTTTAGATTGTACATCCATTTTATGAAATTTGGGATATTTCATAGCCATAGATTTGTAAATTGAATTTAACTGCTCATTGATATCGCCTTGATTTGAAGGCAGCTCATCAAACCAGTTTACGTTCTTGTCGTTGATAGTTAATTTATTATGTTTCCAAAGAAGTTGATGGGTGGTTTTGAAATTCATAATAAAAAAGATTTGGAGTTAATTTAAAACTAAGCATTTTTTTAAGGAACAAAAGCTGTTTACTTTTGTAAATAGTAAAGCTAAGAATTTTTTATCAAAGAGGTTATCAGAGGATTATGGACGAAACAATTAAAAATAGTATAGAAGAGAATATCGCAGCTTCTCAAAATTTTATTGCTCAATTTACTTATGAATTATTAGTAAAGTGGGGCGTGAGTGAAAAGAGTGCCAACTTTGTGAATATGTTGGTTTTGTTTGCACTGCTTATTTTTAGTGTGTATGTGCTGCATTTCCTTATTTTTAAGGTTTTAAGAGTTTTCTTAAAATTTATTGCAAAGAAAAGAGATCGAGGGTATATTCAAAAATTAATCAACCATCGTTTCTCGCATGCTGTGGCCATGATTATTCCTTTAATCATTATTACGCAGTCATTGCCAGTGGTTTTTGAGTTTCATCCGAGACTTTTAAAGTTGATGGTAGGGCTTACAAAGCTGCTATCAACACTTTTATTTATCCGGATTTTAATGATTGTTGTTCGTTCAGTAGCAGATAAACTCAAGGAAAATACCACTTTCGCTCAACGACCTATCGAAAGTTATATTGGTGTTGTTCGAATCATCATTTATTTGTTCGGTGCGATTATAATATACTCTCAGTTTACCGGTAAAAATCCAGCTGCTTTCTTTGGTGTTTTAGGTGCTGCATCTGCTATTCTTCTATTAATGTTTAAGGATACCATTATGGGTTTTGTTGCCAGTATTCAAGTCGCTACTAACGATATGGTAAGAATTGGAGATTGGGTTACAATGCCAGACTTTGGGGCTGACGGAGATGTGTTGGAAATTTCTTTAACTACCGTAAAGATTCAAAACTTTGATAAAACAATTACTACTATTCCTACACATAATTTAATCAGCAGTTCATTTATTAATTGGAGAGGAATGCAAGAATATGGAGGACGAAGAATTAAACGCTCTTTAATTATTAAACAAAATACGATTAGATATGTCTTAGATGAAGAATTAGAAGAGTTTAAGAAGATCCAAGGGATAAGAGACTATATTATTAAGCGCAAAAAAGAGATTGATGAATCTAATGCGAAAAGAAATATAGATAAATGTTTACCAATCAATGGTCGTAATTTTACAAATTCTGGTTTATTTAGAAGATATGCCCAATGGTACATTGATCACCATCCAGGAGTAGATAAGAAGAAGATCGTTATGTTAAGACAGCTGCAGCCAACAGAGCATGGAATTCCTTTCGAGGTTTATTTGTTTGCGAACACTGTAAATTGGATACCATATGAAGGTACAATGGCTGATATTTTTGATCACTTGATTGCTGCAGTTCCTTATTTTGGTTTAGAAATATATGAATCGCCTACGGGTACAGATTTTGATAAAATAACTGATTCAGAGCCATTAAATCCTGAGGATTTAAATCATTTAGACTCAATAAAATAATAACATTATGCGTTTAAATATGAATAATTTAATTTTTGCCTTATCCGTTTTAAGTTTAAGTTTTGTAAACACTTTTGCACAAACATCCGAAGATCCTGTTATATGGGAAGTGCATGTTTTGCCGACTGAAACTAAGGGGGTATTTAAATTAGAAGTACAGGCTAAGATTGCTGAAGGATACCATATTTGGGCTTTAGAAGCCGGAGGAGATGGGTCCTTAATTGATACGGAAGTAGAAATGGATGAAGACCATAAATACTTATGGGTAGAGAATGAATGGCAAGCTAATACTCAACCTATTCCTGTAGATTTAGATTATATTGAAGGAAGAATTTATTGGTATGAATCGGAGGTGACTATTCATAGATCAATTCAAAGTGATGTGTCTATGACTGTGGAAGGTGCAATTCATTATCAAGTGTGTAACGAGCAATACTGTTACCCTCCAGAAGCTTATGAGTTTAAAAAAATGATTCCTATTCAAGAGAAATAAAATTTTGAATTGCACTCCAAAGTGTAATACCAATACAAACTGAGATATTCAAGGAGTGTTTCATACCAAATTGTGGGATTTCAATACAATGATGCGAGGCATCAATTGTAGCCTGTTGAACGCCCCAGACTTCATGACCAAAAATCAATACAAATTTTTGATCCTTATGGAATTCAAAAGCGTCAAGACTTATACTATTGTGGGCTTGTTCTAAACTTAAGATAATGTATCCAGCTTCTTTTAACGTTTTGATTTCTTGAAGCACATCAGAGGTATGTCGCCAAGAAACAGTATCAGTTGCACCTAAAGCAGTTTTGTGAATGTCTTTATGAGGTGGTTGAGGCGTTAGTCCAGCAAGAATAATTTCTTCAATTTGAAAAGCATCAGAAGTTCGAAAGCAAGACCCTACATTATGCATGCTTCTCACATCCTCTAAAATAATTTTAATTGGAAACTTTTGAGCTGCTTTACTTTCTTCTATATCTAAGCGATACAGCTCTTCCATTGACTTTTTAATATATTGTCCCATAATAAAATTGAACAAAAATAAGGATTTTACTATAGACTTTAAACTATTAGGTTATACAAGCGTCTTATAGTTGTATTTAGCACATAAAAAACGTAGTTATGAAAAAAATAATTTTTGTATTAGGAGTAGCATTGATTGGATTTGGTGGGGTAGCAACACAAAATAGTATTGCAAACGCTACTGATAAATCAATGGATCAAGAACAAACTCAGAAAGTTGAAAGAAAAAAAGTTAATCAAAGAGGAGTTCAACATAGAGGTAAGCAACATCAAGTTAATCAGTCTCATATGACTGCTGAACAACGAGTTGAAAAATTAGATCAAGAAGTACAATTGTCTCCGGATCAGAAAAAAAGAATGGTGGAAGTTTATAAAAAATCTCAATCTGAAGCAACAGAAGCTCGTAGAAGTAATCGAGATAGTTTTGAACAAGAAAGAAATAACATTCTAACTCCTGAGCAAAGAAAGTTATTAGAAGTTAAAAAAGAGCATAACAGAAAAGATATGCAAAGATCAACTATTGATAACAGTCCTGAGGAAAGAACTCAAAGACGTCAAATGATGAGAAATAAGAAATAATAATTTTTGACCAAAAAAGGGCTGAACATATTCACATGTTCAGCCCTTTTTTTATTTTATTTGTCCATTTAAAATTGAGTTACTTCTTAATTTGAACCTTGTCTAAACCCCCTTTATCTGGTCCGGATTCAAATTCACCTCTTATCCAGAAATCTGTTACGTCCGATAAGACTTCTTTCATTTCTGTTTCAGTTGCAGGACTATGATTTCCTTGAAAACTACCTACATACCAACCATTTGCATCATTTATCTTTACGCTGTATGAAGTCCATTCAGCAGTAGGATATTGAGAAGCAAGATAAAATATTTGCTTATTACCACTTTTAAATATGATATCTTCTCTTTCAAATTGATCAGACATGCTTGATTCTTGAAACAAGCTATAGTGAAGTGTTTTATTGTAATATTCAGTTCTATTTCCTTTATAAGTATTAGGTGCAGCAAAGTACCATACACCACCTGTTACATTATCTTCAGCAAAAATATAACCATCATTTACACCTCCGTCAGGAGAATAAGATGGCTCAACGTAACCTCCTTGAGCGTCACCTACAATAGTCCAGCCACTTGCATCTTTTTTAAATAGATCTTCGATGATGACCTCAGGATCATTTTTGTCTTTTTTACAACTCATTAATAATGCTACTGATCCAATAAATAGCATTACTAAGTGTAAGTTTTTTGTGATTTTCTTCATAGAATAGATGTTTTTGTATAAGACGCAAATATAATAAGAAACATTTGTATTAAAAATTTTTTTATTATTAAAGCAAGGTATATACTAATATTTAACATGTGGTTTGGTGTAGTAGACATTGTTTTACTTATTTTTATATATTGAATTGTGAGTTGAAGTGATTCAGAATGCATTTTAAATGAAAGATGTTTTAAAAATAAAAACATGGTGGTTTCAACAAAATTTATAAAAATCCTTCATTAATGATGTCTTTTTATGAAGACCTGATTAATATTTTTTTTATTTTGAGATGCTGCAATTACCTTTGAGAGCATAATGAAAAAATCTAAACAAGCTATTTTGGTCTTAGCGGCAGGAATAGGTTCGAGAATGAATGCTGAAAAACCCAAGCAATTTTTAACCTTGCAAGGCAAGCCATTGATTTTCCATACCTTAAATCATTTGCTTTCTATCGGAGTGGATATGGATATTTACCTTGTCATTCAGCCTGAATTCGTGGAGGATGTTCAAGAAGTCATCCGGAACGATTTTGCTGGTAAATCAATACAGGTTTTGCATGGTGGGAAAGAAAGATTTCATTCGACACAAGAAGCTTTAAAGCAAATTCCTGATTATGATTATATCTTAATACATGATGCGGCACGTCCTTTTATCACTAAAAAGTTAATCATAGATGGATTGGAATTACTAAGACAACATCCAGCAGTAGTTCCTGTAATCAATGTGGTAGATTCGATGAGACAAGTGAATATCAATGGTAATAGTGAGATTTTAGAAAGAAAATCTTTGAAATCTGTACAAACTCCTCAGTTTTTTCAAGGAGATATTTTAAAAAAAGTATTTCAATCTGTTTCTTATCATAGTATGTACAGTGACGATGCAAGTGTTTTAGAAATAGCAGGATATCCTATCTATTTAATGGAAGGAAATGTAAATAATATCAAAATCACCTATCCTTTAGATTTGATTATAGGGGAATATTTATTAGAAAATCATTCATTATGATGAAGTGTATTTTGATAATGCTTTTGAGTTTACTGAGTTTAAATCCACTTCATGCGACTGCTGATTCTTTGCGATTTCCACAAGTTCATTTAAACGAAGTCGTTATTCGTAGTTTTCCTGAAGGTTTTGGAGCGGATGATTTTATAGATATCATTCAAAACGACACTACTTTTTATAAAGCATTTAAAAGTTTGCATTTAGTTACTTATAGTGGAATTCACGACATTAAAGTATTGCATAAAAAGAAAAATGAAATTATTGCAAGATATGAAGCTGAAACCAAACAGATTTATAGAAATGGATGTAGAAATATGCATGTTTTAGAAGAAAAAGTAACTGGTGACTTCTTCAAAAGAAATGGTGATTATAAATATTTCACAGCGACTTTGTATGACCAATTGTTTTTTACAAAAGAAGAGCGATGTGGTGAAAATAATATTGTAAAGGGTTCTTTAGAAGATGACTTGAGAGGAAAAAACAGAATAGAAAAATCCAAAGTGCAACTAAAACATTTAATATTTAATCCTGGAAAACCTATTGCAGGATTGCCAGGAATTGGAAAAAAAGTAGGAATATTTGAACCTGATATGGTTGATGAATATGATTTTAATATTGAGTTGGTGCAAAAACATGGAGAGTGGTGCTATGAATTTACTGCAAAACCCAAAGAAGGTCATTATAAAAAATTGGTGATTAAATCTTGGAAAACTTGGTTGAGGAAGTCGGATTTTACCATACTTTCAAGAGATTATCATCTAAGTTACAATGTTGGAGTATATGATTTTGATGTTAAAATATATGTTGATTTAAAAGAACATAGAGGCGTTTTACTTCCAGCATATATCAGCTATGATGGAAATTGGTATTTTGTTTCTCAAGGAAGAGAACGAGTGAAATTTGAAGGAAAATTTTATTATTGATTATGAGGATTTTACAAATAATGAATAGGGTGCCTTATCCATTAAATGATGGTGGCTCTATTGGTATGCATTATTATATAGAAGGCTATTTAAATGCAGGTGCATCCTTAAGTGTTTTTGCTATGAATACCTCAAGAGACCATGTGGCATTAGAAATATTACCTGCTATTTATGAAAAGTTATCACACTTTAAAGTCATTGATGTCAATACAGATATCAAAGTTTTGGGAGCATTAAATAATATGCTTTTTGAGAAATCATCTTATAATGTGAACCGATTCAATCAAAAAACAATTCATGAAGAGTTAGTAACGTTTTTAAAACAACACACTTTTGATATCATTCATTTAGATAGTTTATTTGTAACCGATTATATTCCAACCATACGTGCACATTCTGAAGCAAAGATAGTGCTCAGACAACATAATATTGAATTTACGATTTGGGAAAGACTTTCTAAAACTGCCAAAAATCTTTTAAAAAAATGGTATTTTAATTTGTTAGCTCAGCGTTTGAAAGCTCATGAGTTAAAGTATATCAATCAATATGACTTGGTTTTACCCATATCTCAACAAGATGCAGCTGTTTTTAAAAGCTTAAGTAAGCAAACTTCACCTATGTGGATTCACCCCTTTGGGATTCAGATGGAAAATGGAGATGTGAATAAAGTTAGCTTTGATTTGACGCATCATAAGGTCAAGGAATTGAAGTTATATCATATCGGTGCAATGGATTGGTTGCCTAACCAGGAATCCGTTCAGTTTTTATTGGAAGAGATTGTTCCAGAAGTATTAAAATCTACTTCACAAGTCAGTTTTCACATTGCCGGACGATCTATGCAAAAGGAGTGGTTTGGATATGCTCAGGAGCGAGTTGAAATTTATGGAGAAGTACCTTCTGCTGCTGAATTTGAAGCAGATAAGCAAGTGCTTATTGTTCCTTTGAAATCAGGTGGAGGTGTAAGGATTAAGATTTTTCAAGCGATGGCACAAGGGAAAATTGTAATTACTAGTCCTATTGGCTTAGAAGGTATTGAAGCTATAAATGGTAAAGAGGTGATGATTGCAAAGACAGTAGATGATTTTAAGAATGCCATACTTTTTTTACAGGAAAATCCGCAAGAAAGGGTAGCGATGTCTAAAGCTGCGCAACAATTAATAGCTGAAAAATATAATGCTGCAAACAATTTTAAATCATTGTTGCAGCATTATCAATCTTTATTAAAATCTGAATAGGTCTTTTAAATGTGTTTATTTTTCAAGTTGCCATTAGCGTGATAAACATAACTATAGCTTTTGCCATCTGTCATGTTGAAAATAGAGATGGTATATAAAATACCTTCTTCTTTATTATTCATTTCTGGGCTTGACTTAATGCTCACCATTCTGACATCCAAAAGGTCTGTAATGTTTTCAACATCTTTCAAATCGGCTATAGACTTCTCTATTAATTGACTCACAGTTGCAAAGTCAATTTCTTGACCAATTTGAAACATGTAATCAGTTGGTGCTCCAGCTTGAATCAATAGACTTATATCACTTTTCTTTTCCCAAAAACCAGACTCAAAAGTCCATTGTTCTTGTTTTAAACTATTCGGATCTTCAGTTACATCTACTGTAACCTTGTTATGCGTTTTATTTTGACCACGAATAATGATACTTGTGTACCAAGCTTTGTCAGTGAATTTTTCTTGTAAATCAGTGGAAAGTACTTGGAGACTTTCTTTTTCAAAATTGTATCCATCTTTACAAGAAGAAAGTAATCCACCAATAACTATTAAAAGTATTAAACCTAAATTTCGCATTAATTTTTTTTCTATCAAAGGTACTTATAAATGCATAGTTTACAAAGTGGATTACTTTTAAAAATTAGTGTCTATCTATTTGTTTAGTAAGCATTTTTCTTGCAAAGTGAATTCTGCTTTTTATAGTTCCTAAAGGTTCTTTAAGTGTCTGAGCAATTTCTTGGTATTTAAAACCTTTGAAGTGTAATTCAAAAGACTCTTTAAAGATTTGCGGAAGACTATTGATTTTGGAAGTGATTTCATTCATTCTAAAACCATGATAACCTTCATTTCTAGCCACCTTATTAGTTTGATGTAAGAAGTAATCTGTTGGAGCTTCAGAAGAAACTTTTTTGAACTTCTTTCTTTTTCTATAGTTATTAATAAAAATATTACGCATGATAGTATAGAGCCATGCCTTGATATTGGTTCCATCTTTATACTTTTCTCTATTGATTAAAGCGCGGAACATAGTATCTTGCACCAGGTCTTCTGCGTCTTCATTGTTTTGTGCTAATGAGTAAGCAAAAGGCTTAAGGAATTCAGCATTTTCTGTAAGTAAACTATTAAATTCTTTCTCCGTCATGTTTTAAGTTTTTAAATGTTACGTAAAGTATTTGCTCAAGAGATAAGATAACAAGTAGTTAAGTAAATTGTTCATGGATTAATTGAAATATTTATTACTATTTAAACCATCTTTTTGATTCTTTAGTAAAAGTAATATACCATTTATACATATCAAAATTTAAAATGTTAAACTGCTCCCAAGTTTTAAGAGTGAACTGTTAAGGGAAGAATAATCTGTTATTTTGGAAAAGCTTATCGATTATTATAGCGTATTAAGAGTGCCTCCTAGAGCGTCAGAGATGGAGATTAAAAAATCTTATAGGAAACTAGTTTTAGTTTATCATCCTGATCGCAACGCCCAAGGAGAACAATTTACGTCTTATTTTTTAGAATTGCAAGAAGCATATGAAGTCTTGTCTGATCCAGATAAAAGACGTGCTTATGATGAAAAGTTTATTTTTCATTATGGAAGTTTGAGTACGAATTATGTAAGTTCAGCAGATGCCATTTTGAAAGAATTTGCTCATCTGTCGTTACTGTCTAAGGATTATCACCTTGGAGGATATCCTAAGTCTATGATTTTAGATTATTTTATTTACATGATTCATGATCCTCACCCACAAATTGTTAAAGAACATTTAGATGATGAAGATTGGAGTCTTTTGAATCAATATGTGATTGATACCGTCAGTATAATGCACTATATGGATATTAAAGATATAGAAGCTCAGATTCTTGTCATGTTAAATTCTGAAGGAAGAGAGGATTATAAGTTAAAAATGGAATCCATGAAGAAAGCTTATCATTTTCAAATGTTTAAGCCTTGGTTAATATTGCTTTTTAGTGGTGTTTTATTATATATTATGTATCATTTTGCATAAAATCTTCTAATTTTGGCGAGAGTGTTTATCTTTGTTTTTTTAAAACTTACTTTAATATGTTTCAAAGCTTTCGGAAATTCAGCTTTATAATTATTATCCTATTTATATCGCTACACACAGCTTTTGGAAGTTCGAAAAGAGAGTTTAGGGCAGCTTGGATTGCAACAGTAGGGAATATTGATTGGCCATCTAAACGAGGATTGACATCTCATCAACAGCAACAGGAATTTATTAAGCATTTAGATTTTCTGCAGAGCAATGGATTTAATGCAGTTTTTGTGCAAATCCGGCCAGCAGCAGATGCTTTTTATCTTTCTCCGTACGAACCATGGAGTCAGTATTTAACGGGAAAACAAGGACAACCGCCTTTCCCGAAATATGACCCGTTGGAATTCATGATTGAAGAAACGCAAAAAAGAAATATGGAGTTTCATGCGTGGTTTAATCCTTTTAGAGCTTTAGTTAATTCCCGTAATAATCCGAATCCATCTAACCATGCTACGCATACACAACCCGATTGGATTATTAATTACGGAGGAAAAGGATATTTCGATCCCGGTATGCCGAATGCGAGAAATTATGTATTAAAAGTTATCATGGATGTGGTGAAAAGATATGATATTGATGGCGTGCATATTGATGATTATTTTTATCCTTATAAAATAGCGGGACAAGTTTTTAATGATCAAAAATCTTTTCAAAACTATAATTCCAATCAACTTTCATTAGAGGATTGGAGAAGAAATAATGTTAATTTGTTTATTTCTCAATTGTATTATCAAATTAAACAAGAAAAGAATTGGGTGAAATTCGGGGTGAGTCCTTTTGGGATTTGGCGTAATCAAAAGCAGGATCCTGCAGGAAGTGCAACGAATGGCACTTCTTGTTATGATGACTTGTATTCTGATGTGAAATTATGGATGGAAAGAAAGTGGATGGATTATGTATTACCTCAATTATATTGGGAGCATGGACATAGATTAGCAGCTTATGAGGTTTTATTACCATGGTGGAATCAAATCAGAGGTGATCGCCATCTTTATGTGGGTTTAGGCGTGTATAGAATGGTTAATGCTAAAGCTAATACTGCCTATTCAGGACCCAATGAAATATTAAAACAAATTGCGAATAGTAGAGTGGAGGGTGCACAAGGGGTTTCATTATACAGCATCAGTAATTTTGATAAAATTTCTAATCATTTAGAAGATAGTTTAAGAAATACTTATTTTAAACACATTGCTATTCCACCGCCAATGCCGTGGTTAGAAAGTTTGCCACCTGTAAGACCAGTTGTAAACGGTCATTATAGAAGTGAAGGCGTTCATTTAAATTGGAGTGTTGATAATATCCATAAAGAAAGATTGCGTTTCTTGATTTATAAATTCCCTAAAGGAGTGCCCATTAATTTAACTCAAAATCAATATATTATTGGCTTAACTCAGAATTATGAGTTTTGGGATTATGAAAAAACCGAGAAAGGTGCCTATAAGTATGTAGTCACTAGTTTGGATAGATTATGGAATGAAAGTGCAGCAACTATATTTGAATAGTCAACCCATCATAAGCTAAATGTATTTTTTCCGGTAATTCTTTACTTACTTCATCATGTAACCCTAATAAGTGGCTGATATGCGTGAAGTAAGTTTGGTCTGCGTCGACAATTTGTGCAACTTCTATAGCTTCTTCAAGATTGAAATGAGAGATATGAGTTTCCTTTCTTAATGCATTTAGAACCAATGTTTTTGTGCCTTTCAAGTATTTCCATTGATCTTCGGGGATGTAATTAGCATCGGTCAAGTAGGTGAAATCACCAAAACGAAATCCATAAACATCCAGTTTGTAATGAAGTACTTGTATAGGCATAATCTCCTGATTACCTATTTGCAAAGTTGTGTCTCTATGAATTGTGTGCATATTTAATTCAGGAATGCCAGGATATTTAAATCCATTAAAAATATATTGAAACTCTCTTCCTAAGGTTTCTTGCGTATTTAGATCCGCGTAAATGTCTATTTTCTTTTGAAATTTATGATTATATGCACGGATGTCGTCTAAACCAGCTACATGATCTTTGTGTCCGTGAGTAAATAAGATAGCATCAATTTTCGGAGGCGTATGTTTTAAAATTTGCGCTCTGAAATCTGGCCCTGTATCAACTACAATGTCTAAACCATTCCAATGTATCCATATAGAAGAACGTGTTCTGTTATCTTTATTATTTTTAGAAATGCATACTTCGCAATCACAAAGAATTACGGGAACGCCTTGAGATGTGCCTGAACCTAAGAAAGTGACTTGATTATTCATTGTTTTTTGAGTCTTCAAGTTGAGAAAATAAATCTTGTGAAGTTAATTGATGATGGAGCTCTTTAAGAAAATCTTTGTCTTTTTTAGAAAATTCGCTATCCTCTATGTTTAAGGAAGGGAGCAATTCCACAATCGCTCGGATTTTTCCTTCTACGTCTAAAAAGCGATTGATTACAATAAGTTTTCTTTGTTCTAAAATACATTGTCCGCTATTAAACTTCCCTTTTTCAAATCGAACTTTATATCCACCCAAAATAATTAACTTTTCTAAACGATTAAAGACAGTTGTAGATAATTTAATACGCATATTGTATATTTGGTAAAATATAGACATTGATATTTTATGAAGTTAAGCGTTTTTTGTTTGATTATTACAGTATTTCTCACCTTTTCCCAAGCGAATAGTCAGAGATTTAATGCCAATGAAGATTATTATAATCGTTTGATTGGAGGTTTTATACTTGGTGCGAATGCTACACAAGTGGATGGCTCCGGGTACGACGGCTATAATAAATGGGGTATTAGTGGGGGTGGAATTCTTTATTTGACTTTAGATGATATAGATTTACCTTTTCCTGGAACTATTGCTTTTAGCTTGGAGGTTTTGTACAATCAAAAAGGTGCAATAGGTCGAGGTTTAATAAAAAGTGGGGTGACTTCTCAAGTCATAGATATGCATTATGCGGAAATTCCTATTCAAGTTAATCTATTTAGGGGTACAAGAAAAAGTAATTTTGGAATGGGTGCTGCTGTTGGGTATTTAGGTTTTGTAGAAGAAGTCATTGAAAATCAATCTGGAGTAACTCTAAAAGATGGTTATCCTTTTAAAAAATGGGATTTGAGTTTTGTGATTACGGGAAATTTGCATTTATGGAATGGTTTCTATTTTAGTCCCCGATTTCAATATTCAATGATATCCATAAGAAATAATAACAGCCGATTTGGTGGAAGGAACGAACAGTTCAATAACATCTGGTCTCTGAGGTTGATGTATATGTTTAAATAGCTGATTATGAAAGTATTGTTAGTTGATGATCATCTTCTTTTTGGAGAAGCGTTGAAAGGTCTTGTAGAAAGTATTGGAGTTGTTGAAGAAGTGAAATATGTTTCTTGTGGAGATGCTGCTGTGAAGGAATTGAATGAAGCACTATATGATGTAGTTTTATTAGATATAAGTTTAGCGAATGAAACTGGTTTTGATATTTTCCCAAAATTGATTTCAAAACAAAAGGATTTAAAAGTTATTGCATTAACGTCCCATAGCGATCAATGGACGATAAATCAAGCATTAGATACAGGTTTTCATGGTTTTTTATTAAAGTCTGATGATAGGCATGAAATAGAAGTGGCATTATTAAGTATTTCAGATTCTAAACCTTACATTAGTTCTCAGATTAATTTTGAAAAACTGCAAAATTTCAGTAAGTTTTTGGCTTTAACAGAGCGTGAAATGCAGGTTTTGAAAGCGATCTGTGATGGTTTAAGCACTAAGGAAATTGCCAATAGTTTTTTTATTTCAATAAAAACGGTAGAAACCCATAGAGCACACTTGCATCAAAAATTAGATGCTAAAAATATTAATGAGCTCATTAGAAAAGCATACTCTTTAAATATCATCCCATTAATTGAATAATTCGATTTGAAAAAAACTTTACTACTCCTCTTTTTATTTGTCAGCCAGTTGTCCTGGGGTCAATCAGAAGTTTTGCTATCAATGATTAGTGAAGCAGAAGCTTGTGAGGATGCTTCTTTAGATTGTTTGAATTTATATGAATTGTGTATTACACAGTGCATTAAGGAGAAATCACTGGATCAAAAAGGGAAATTACATTATAGGATTGGTCGCATCAATTTCATGATGGGCCAACAAGAAAAAGCAAAGGAAAGTTTTCAAAAAGGCATTGAGTTTTCTGAGAAATACGAAGATTCAAGCAGTTTAGCTTTAAATTATAGTGGTACTGGAACTTTAGCTTTTATGCAAGGACAGATGGAGACTGCGATGACTCATTATTTAAAAGCGGCAAATATTCAAGAAGCAATGCATGATTTGTCGAGCATGTCACATTCACTGATTAATGTTAGTGCCTCATTATATAATTTAAAAGATTATCAAGAGTCTTTGAAATATCTTTTTAAGGCACATGATATCTTACTTAATGAAGAGGATAAAAAACACATAGGTACAGTAAAAGGAAATATTGCTTTACACTATTATCAATTGAAGTCTTATGACTCCGCAAAGCATTGGGGCTTAGATGCGATTCAAGCTGGTAAGGACCCTAAAGAAATAGAGGCTTCTATATTGGGTAATTATATTTTAGCTGCTGTTTTACTAGAGAAAAACAAAGTCAAGGAAGCTAATGCCTATATGAAAAAAGCTATTGATAAAGCCAGAGCCCATGATTTGCAACATTACTTAGGGGAAGCTTTAGGGGTTTATGCAAGAATTTTAGCAAGGTCCGGCAAGCATAAACAAGCCAGTGAAGCTTTGGATGAAGTCAAAGAAATACAAACCGCTTATGGTAATTATTTAGGATTAGCGCAAGCATATAGAGTGGGTGGTGAGGTTTATAATTTGAGCAATGATTTTGTGAAGTCAGCAGAACATTATGCAAAATATATTGAATTATACGATTCTTTTCTTGTAGATGATGTTACAGAGAAAGTTATCGAATTGAATAAAAAATATCAGGCCGCTCAGAAAGAACAACAGCTTTTAGAACAAGAATTAAAAATCAGCAAAATTAACCTTTGGTTGTTCCTGATAACAAGTATATTAATGTTTGTGGTATTGTCTTTTGTTTTATATAGAAGAAGGCTTTCTATACGATTATTGAAACAGGAAAGAGCTATGAAAGAGAAGCAATTGGAAGCTTGGTTTGAAGGAGAACATGCGGAGCGTGAAAGATTGGCAAAAGAGTTACATGATGGCGTTGCGAGTATGGTCAGTGCTGCAAAGATGAGTTTGGAAAATTCATTGTATGTTGAAGAGCATAAGAAAGAAGCGCAAATTAATAGAGTCTTGTCTATTTTAAATGAAACACATCAGGATGTGCGAATGGTAGCTCATGATTTAATGCCTATCAGCCTGCAAAATAAAGATTTGTGGGAAGCAGTAGAAGACTATATCAATTATTATAAAGATTCAAATATTAGTGAAGTGGAGATTGACATTGATGCCGCTTTGCATAATTTATCTTGGGATCCTTTGAAAAAAACAGCCCTGTATAGAATATTGCAAGAACTTGTTCAGAATGTTTATAAACATGCACATGCAACTCACTTGTCCTTGAAATGTGAAATGGATGGCGCATATTTAAATGTGAAATTAAAGGATAATGGCGTTGGTTTTACACCCCATCAAACTTCTGGATTAGGGATGAAGAGTATTAAAGACAGAATTGCATATCTAAATGGGGAAATGGAAATTCACTCTAAGCAGCAAGAGGGAACGTCATTTTCATTCCGCATACCGATAAAATCATTTTTGAAACTATAAAATCAGGGTTTACCCCTATTTTAAAACAATCTTTTTTGTGGATCTTTGTTTTAACAATGTAGAGCTTGTAACTCTATCTCGTTATACGGCAGTTGACGCTCCCTATAAATTGTTATCACCCATGAAAACGGATTACAAGTAATGTGAGGCTTTCTAACGCTAGAATGCCTCTTTTACTTTTAAGGAAATGAAGTACGTTTTTACAAGAACTATTTTAAGAAGAATGCTCTTTTTTTGTAGATAAAGTAAATCCAAAGGAAGAACCAATATCAATTTTACTTCTCACGTTGATGGTTTGTTGATGTGCTTCTATAATATGTTTTACGATTGCCAGTCCTAAACCAGTACCTCCAATTTTGCTATTTCTACTTTTGTCTGCTCTGTAAAATCTTTCAAAAACTCTTGATATTTCAGGTTGAGGAATACCTATACCATCGTCATTTATTTCAATATATACCCGGTCTAGGTCCATAGCATAGATGCCGACTTTTAGAAATCCATTGACTTTGCCGTACTTAATACCATTAAAAACAAGATTATAAACTACTTGTTTGATTTTAGCTTCATCAGCATAAACTGTGATCGGATGTTCCGTACCTTCTTTAAAAGAAAAAGTGATTGATTTTTCAGCAGCTTTTACTTCCAACTCATTAAAAATATCCCTGATCAGATCTTGAATGATAAACTCATCGAGTTTTAAACTTGATTTCCCGCTTTCTAATTGAGAGATTTCATTCAGGTGATTTGCTAAATTGGATAGCCTTTCCAGAGCATGAGATGCGTTGAGCAGAAATCTTTTATGATCTTCATTTTCTAATACATCTTCGGAAATAATAGTGTCGACATAAGACTTAGAAGTGAAAATAGGCGTTCTTAGTTCATGAGCTAAGTTCATTAAAAACTCTTTTCTAAACTGCTCATTTTTTTCAAGAGCTTCAATTTTAGAAAGATGACCAATGGCCCATTTTTCCACGTCTTCTTGAACTTCATCTATAGACTTTTGAGGTAGAATGCTATCAGAAAAAAATTGTTCTCTTTTTGTGGCCTTAGTATCGTAAATGAGTTTATATACTAATTTTATCTTTCTGTAAATAAAAAATTGAATTACAGTGTTGACTATAAAATAGGAACTTATTAAAGCGGCAAAATAGAGCACTACGACTTGTAATTTCGATAAGGACATTAATAAGGAAACTACAATCACGACTATACTAATGCTGATAGCTGTAATCCAAGAAAGCTGTTTGGGAGTAATATTTTTGTTATAATTGTATGGCAAGTGAATTTGTTTTAGTTTTTTAAAAATGCATACTACAAATTTAACTATTAAAAAGAAGTACGTTGTCATTCTTCTTTTATCTTTGTGTAATATTGCATTATAACTCTATTCCTGATTATATATGTCTATTGATACAAACTCAAGGAGAGCTTGGGTATTGCGAATCGTTTTTGGATTAATGGGTCTTATCTTAATTGCACGGTTATTTTCCATGCAGGTTTTAGATGATAAGTACGGAGTTATGGCTCATGATCAGGCAGTGATTAGAAAAGTAATATATCCTGCAAGAGGTATTATTGTGGATCGAAATGGTCAGAGTTTGCTTACCAATAAGATATCTGTGGATATTGGAGTAACGCCAGCCAAAATTACAAATTTAGATACGATGCAGTTTTGTTCCTATTTAGGTATTGAAAAATCGGAATTTGAGAATCGCATTCAATCTGCTATTGCAAAAAATGGCGCATTAAGGACTACTATATTTCAAACTTTTTTAACGGAAGGGGAACATGCAAGGTTCCAAGAAAACATCTTTGATTTCCCAGGTTTTGAATTGATAGAAAGAACTACTCGTGAATATCCACGAAAAATTGGGTCCAGTTTTCTAGGTTATATTAACCAAATCAGTAGAGGGATGTTAGAGACGGAAAGATATATGTCTTATCGTCAAGGAGATTTTGTTGGAATAACAGGATTGGAAAGTGTGTATGAAGAGGTTTTAAGAGGTCAAAGAGGCGTTGAGTATTTGGTTCGTGATGTCATGAATCGTCCTCAGGATTCTTATATGGGTGGTGCATTAGATACTATGGCATTGGCAGGGAAGAACTTAGAATTGTATTTAGATGCTGATTTGCAGGAGTACGGCGAGCAACTTTTTGAAGGGAAAATTGGAAGTGTTATTGCTATTGATCCTAAAACAGGAGGCATATTAGCTATGGTTTCAGGACCTACTTATGACCCCAACTTGCTTTCCGGTGGTGACTTAGGAAAGAATTTCTCGGGTTTATATCAGTTGTCCACAAGACCATTGTTTAATAGGGCAGTTCAAGCACAATATCCGCCTGGTTCCACATTTAAACCTGTGACGGCTCTTGTCGGACTAGATGCAGGAGTGATTACACCAAGTTTTGGACTAGCATGTGGAGGAGGATATTATGGATGTGGTAAGAGGATTGGATGTACGAATACACGAGCGGGTCATGCTGCTAACTTAAAAACGGCTATTGCTACCTCTTGCAACTCTTATTTCCTGCATACTTTTAGATTAATCGTGGATTCAAAGCAATGGCCAGGAGGTAGACATGAGGGGGTTCAGAAATGGCATGATTACTTGTCTGAATTTGGCTTAGGAAAGGCTTTAGGTGTGGATATTACAGGTGAATATAAAGGTAGCATACCTGATGCTGCTTATTTTGATAGAATTTATAATAATCATTGGAACTCATGTAATATGGTGGGGATGGGAATGGGGCAAGGAGAAATAGATATGACCCCTATGCAAATGGCTAATGTCATGGCGATCATTGCGAATAAAGGTTTTTATTATAAACCACACTTTGTAAGATCGGTAGATGGGAATACCAAAAGTCAAATTTTGGAAAAGTATTTGACCCCTCATAGGGTAGGGAATATTCAAGAGTCTACTTTTCAATCTGTCATTGATGGGATGGAAGAGGTAGTTAATAATGGGACAGGTAGAGTAGCACAGTTGCCGAATATTCGTGTGGCAGGAAAAACAGGAACAGTAGAAAATTATGATATGTTGGGTGGTAAACGTGTGAAATTGGATAACCATTCCGTATTTGTATGTTTTGCTCCTGTAGACAATCCTCAAATTGCCATAGCTGTTGTCGTTCAAAATGCTGGATATGGAAGTACTTGGGCAGCACCAATTGCCACATTAATGATGGAGAAGTATTTAACAGGAGAAGTGAAAAGGAAGCCCTTGGAAGACCGAATGAAAAATAGCAATACCATTAAGAAGTATATACACACTTTGGATTCTGTACAGAGACAAAGAGACATGCAAAGAGAGGAGTTGAAAAATTTAGACATCACTACAAAATTGATGTTACAAAAACAACAAGATACAATGATGGTTAAGTACATACTAAGTGAATATTACGGTTTGAAAACTGAAGAAAAATAAAGATGGCAAGTTATAAAAAAAGTTTAGGTGCAAGAGTTGACTGGCTAACACTATTCCTTTATTTGGTTTTAGTAGTCATAGGTATATCAGCGGTATATTCTTCTGAATATTCAAGTTTTGATGAACCTTTTTTCAATTATGATAAAAGTCACGCAAAACAGTTGACTTGGTTAGGAATATCCTTATTTGTAGGCTTAATAATAATATTAACCGATAGTAAGTTTTTCTTTTCTATAGCCTATTTGAGCTATGTCTTAGGAATTCTGCTGTTGTTATTAACTTTCGCAAGTCCTGAAGTAAAAGGGTCAAATAGTTTTATTCAAGTTGCAGGGTTTAGTTTTCAACCTGGTGAGATAGTCAAAGTTTCCACCGCATTAGCATTAGCAAGATTCATTGCCACCCCCGAAATTAATTTTAATATATGGAAAAACAGAATGATTGGTATAGTGATAGCTTTTTTGCCTTGTGTAATCATCATTTTGCAAAATGAAACAGGTTTAGCTTTAGTATACTTTGCTTTTATATTTGCAATGTATAGAGAAGGTTTGCCAGGTGGTATTTTGTTGTTTGGTGTCACTGCAGCTGCTTTAATGATTGCCACTTTGTTAGTGAAAGCTATACCCTTATTAATCGTTATTACAGCCATAACCATCTTAGTGGTGCTATTAAATTGGAAAAACTTTCGAAATAATAAAATTTACTTTGTCGTTATTGGGAGTATGTGGTTAGTTGCTGTTTTGTTTTCACAAGTTTTAGTTCCTTATACATTTAAGAATGTATTCCAGCCTTATCAAGTGGAACGTATTTATACGATGGTAGGTCAAGATGTTCCCACGGAATACTTAAAACCGGGTGCAACGCAGAGTCAGGACGCAGAGTATAATGTGCGTCAGTCTAAAATAGCTATTGGGAGTGGCGGAGTGACTGGTAAAGGCTTTATGAATGGTACACACACGAAATATTCCTTTGTTCCAGAGCAGCATACGGATTTTATATTTTGTGGAATTGGAGAGCAGTTTGGATTTGTAGGTTCAGCTATTTTAGTCTTATTGTATGTGTTTTTACTCTTAAGGATAATATATTTAGCAGAACGGCAAAGGTCAATTTTTAGTAGAGTTTATGCCTATAGTGTGGCTTCGATATTGTTCTTTCACTTTGCTATCAATCTGTCGATGACGATGGGTTTAGCTCCTGTTATAGGAATTACTTTACCTATGTTAAGTTATGGAGGAACAAGTTTGCTTTCCTTTAGTATTTTGCTATTTATTTTAGTGAGATTAGACGCAGATAGAGAGGTATTAATTCGATAAAATTAATTTAAAATGCTGTATTCTTATTTTTTAGTGGCTTTGGGTGGTGCATTAGGGAGTGTATTGCGTTTTGGAATTTCTAATCTTATAAAAACAGAAAGTTCTTGGCCTTGGCCTACTTTCTTAGTAAATATATTAGGAAGCGCTCTTATTGGTTTGTTAGTGGCTTATTTACAAGTGTCTCCAAAAATGGGGTGGAGAAACGAAATTTTGTACTTAGGGGTAATAGGATTTTGTGGCGGATTTACAACTTTTTCTGCTTTTTCAAAAGAACTCTTTTACTTATTAGAAAACCAATCGATAATTTTATTTTTATTATATACCTTGGGCTCTTTGTTCTTGGGTATTTTAGCTTTTGCCTTGGCTTACTTTTTAGTTTTAAGGTGGTCTTCATGAACGTCTTCTATCACTTTCATGAGTTTCTTAGCAGAATCGTCCCAATTATAATTTTTAGTTATTTCTTTAGCTTTTGAAGTCAGGAAATAATGGAGTTTTTCATTTCTGTAAAGTTCCATCATGTGTTCCGCTAAATCATCTACGTTATTAGGGTCGATAATTAAACCGCCTTCGCCAGCCACTTCAGGCATGGAAGAGGTGTTAGAAGTAATCACAGGTTTATGACAAGCGTAAGACTCTACGATAGGTATGCCAAAACCTTCAAACAAAGAAGGATAAATGGTTGCCCATGCAGAAGCTGTCAATTCAGCCACAGTTTCAATAGGTTGATAATCCAACCAAATAACATCCTCTTTGAAAGGCATTCTTTTTTTAGCCACTTCAATTTCATCTGATTTCCAAGCCATCCGGCCTATAATCACCAATTTGAAATTATTTTGTTGTCTTCTTTTGAACTTTACAAACGCTTTCAGCAGATTGATAACATTTTTTCGAGGGTGAATTGCAGAGGTGAATAAATAAAACTCTTGTCCATCTGTAAATTCATTTTTGACTGCTTCCTGCTCCGACCAAGAAAGTGGTTTAAAGGCTTTATTAGCAGCATTATATATGACTTCAATATGGTCTTGTGGAATAAAGCCATATTGTTCTAAAATGTCAGATTTGCTGAACTCAGATACCGTTATAATTCTACTGCTATGCTTCGCGTAAAACGGCGTATAGTTTTTGAAATACCATTTATGTGCTTTATCAATAAAATCAGGGTAATGTAAATATGCCAAATCGTGCAAAGTAATAATAGAAGGAATTCTACTATTATGTAAGCCTAGAAAGTCAGGAGAAAAATAAACATCTACTTTATGCTTATTTAGCGCTTTAGGTAAAGCATATTTTGTCCAAATCCAATATAATAAAGGGTGTCTTGCCTGAGGTTGCAGAATTACAGGCTCCACATTGGCTCCAAATATAAAGGATTCATCATAAGGGCGATCAAAAAAGAAAACGAAATGATGTTCTGGATGGTTTTTTACCATTCTTTTCAGTAGCTCATTAGCAAACCATCCTATGCCTTCCAATTTGTTTTTTAATAACAAACGTGCATTAACACCAATAACCATCTGGTTTTTTAATTTAAAAATGTAAATCAGTAATGCTCTTCAAAGGAATACTAATTCCGCCCTTCAAGCTTAAGTAATGTTCAGTAGCAGACCAAATAGTGGTTTCCACCGTTCTGATACCTTCGTTTGTTTGAAAAGATATACTTGCTTTGCCTTTAAACTGATTCCCTAAGCGTACGCCATACTCAAGCATTTCACGCCAGGTCTTAGACATATCAGTTTGAGCATCTGTTATTTTCAATAAAGGAATTTCTTCTTTATTTATTAACTGTGTTTGCATCTCCCCCATGTGTGTTTTTTTGACAAATGTAAATGAAATTGTAATATTGGCTAAATATAAGACTTAAATTCTTTTTAGCTATTTAAAATACTAGTATAGTCTTTATTTATTAATCTTATCTTTGCAAAAAAAAATTTATGAGTCTTAAAGCTGGAATTGTAGGTTTACCCAATGTAGGTAAGTCCACTTTGTTTAACGCCGTTAGTAATAATGCTAAAGCACAAGCGAGTAATTACCGTTTCTGTACTATTGAACCTAATGTGGGTTTAGTGGATGTGCCAGACGAACGTTTAAAAGTTTTAGCAGATATTGTTCAACCAGAACGAGTTTTGCCCACTGATATTGAATTTGTTGATATTGCTGGTTTGGTAAAAGGAGCAGCTTCTGGAGAAGGGTTAGGTAATAAGTTTTTAGCTAACATTCGTGAAGTGGATGCTGTCATTCACGTCATTCGTTGTTTTGAGGATGAAAATATTTTAAGAGAAGAAGGCAAAATTGATCCTATTGCAGATAAAGAAATAATTGATACTGAATTGCAATTCAAGGATTTAGAAAGTGTTGAAAGAAAAATGGATCGTGTCTCACGTATGTTGAAAGGTGACCCAAAGCAAAAAGATGTTTACGATTCTTTAGCAAAATGTAAAAGTTGGTTAGAAGAAGGAAAGAATATTCGCGCATTAGATTTAACTGATGGCGACAAAGAAGCAGTGGCTGATTTGTTTTTATTAACTCAGAAACCTGTTTTATATGTTGCAAATGTTGATGAAGCAGCTATTCTAACAGGAAATAAGTATAGTGAAGCGGTTAAGGAAATGGCTACTGCAGAAGGATCTGAAGTTATTGTAATGAATAATAATATTGAAGCTCAAATTGCAGAATTAGAAACAGACGAAGATAAGGAAATGTTCTTTTCAGAATATGGATTGACAGAGCCTGGTTTGAATCGATTGATTCGTACAGCATATAAGTTGTTGAATTTAATTACTTATTTCACTTGTGGAGTGAAAGAAGTAAGAGCATGGACGATTATCGATGGTTGGAAAGCCCCTAAAGCAGCAAGTGTTATTCATACCGATTTCGAAAGAGGATTTATTAGAGCAGAAGTTACCGCTTATGATGATTTTGTAAGCTTAGGTGGAGAACAAGGCGCGAAAGATAAAGGCAAATTAAGAGTAGAAGGTAAAGAATATGTGGTGAAAGACGGTGATGTGCTTCACTTTAGATTTAATGTATAGTAAAAGATCAATTTTATATAAAAGGCGAATAATGACAACCATTATTCGCCTTTTATGTTAATATTATTGTTAATTCTTTGGACTTCCTATTTATCTCTTGTAGGTTCCTCGACAATAATTTAATGATTTATGACGAAAATTGACTCAGATAAGAAAAAGGGTTTTTTGAAAATTAATGCTCCTGTTTTTTTCCAACCTTAATTATTATTGTTGCTAGTGTGATATTAGCATTGATTTTTGGCGATTCCTTACTTGAAAAGTTTGAAAAAGTCCAAGCTATTGTAAGTTCAAAAGGTGGATGGGTTTACACTTTGTCTGTAAATGCATTTATTCTATTTTGTTTGTTTATGGCTTTTGGCAAATATGGGAAGATGCGAATTGGAGGTTCTTTAGCGCGTCCTGAATTTAAAAACCACGCTTGGTTTGCTATGTTGTTCAGTGCAGGTATAGGTAACGGGCTTGTACTTTTTAGTATTGCAGATCCAGTAAGAGATTTTGTAAATCCACCTAAGCAATTAGCAGGCGCTGATCCCAATATCATAGCTCAGGATGCTATTAATTTTTCTTTCTTACATCATGGTATTCATGGTTGGGCGATTTACTCCGTAATTGGTCTGGCACTGGCTTACTTTACTTATAATAGGAAAATGCCTTTGACTATTCGTTCTGCATTCTATCCTTTATTAGGAGATAGGATTTATGGTTGGATTGGTCACGTTATTGATATCGTAGCTGTTGTGGCTACTTTATTTGGATTGGCTACTACTTTAGGATTTGGTGTAGGTCAAATTAACGCGGGATTGAATCATGTTTTTGGGATTCCCTTAAACATCAACACGCAATATTTAGTCATTCTTGGTATTACAGGCATAGCTGCAATCTCTGTACTTAGTGGAGTAGATAAAGGAATTAAATTTCTAAGTCAACTAAATGTAGGAGTAGCGCTTGCTATTTTTTCATTGGTTTTGATACTAGGGCCGACAAGTTTTATTCTTAAATCTTACATTCAAAATGTGGGAAGTTATCTGACTAATTTTGTGGAACTATCTACTTTGTCGGGCGCTTTCCAAGAATCTAAATGGCATAATAACGTCACTTTGATGTATTGGGGGTGTGGGCTTCTTGGTCCCCTTTTGTTGGAACATTTATTGCTCGAATTAGTAAAGGAAGGACGATTCAAGAGTTCGTTTTAGGTGTACTGCTACTTCCTGCTTTGGTCACTTTCTTATGGTTTTCCGCATTTGGAGGAACTACCATGTTAGGTTTGCTTGAAGGTGATTTTGCTTTAATTGATGCCGTAAATGATAATATATCAACAGCATTATATGTATTTTTTGAAAAATTCCCTTTAGCTTCTTTATTGAAAGTAATGGGTATGGTATTAATCAGCAGCTTTATCATTACCTCTGCGGACTCAGGAGCTTTAGTAGTAGATAGTATTACTTCTGGAGGAAATAAAAAAACACCTGCTATACAAAGAATCTTATGGGCATCACTTTCAGTTATTATTGCCGCAGCTTTACTTACTGGTGGAGGCTTAGATGCATTGCAAGCAGCGGTTACAATTTCGGGATTGCCGTTTGTGATTTTGTTAGTTTTGATGTGTATTTCATTATTTATTGGAATTCGAGAAGATTATCAAAAAGACCAAAGAAAGTCTAAGATTTCTGATAAAGAAAACTATGTCGAGAAGGTTAAGAAAGTGATTAAGAAGTCAACCGATGAGGAACTGGACAATGATATTGATCAATAAAAAATTAATTTAGAATATGTCAAAAGATAAAACATTATTAGTGGCCCTTGATTTGAGTGAATTAGATGATGTACTTATCAAGTACGCTCATTTTATGACTCAACAATTGGTGATAGAAAAAATAGTTTTTGTACACAACATAAAAGTGCCAGAACTGGAGGATTTATATCATGAAATGATTGAAGAGCATGATATTTCGAAGTTGATACGCATAGAGATTATAAAAAGAATTAAAACACACTTTTCCCAATTAGATCAAATTGAGATTCTGATTACGGAGGATATTAGTACAGAATCGAAATTAAAAGAATTAGAAAAGGAACACCTTAATAGTATTTTGTTGTTAGGATGGAAAACAGAAAAAGAGAGCAGCAGATCACTTATTCAAAAAGTAGTTCGTATTTCAAATAGTCCAGTGTATTTAATACCTGCTTCCGCTTCCATGAAAATGGATAAATTAATGTTAGCAAGTGATTTTTCACAACCTATAACTAAGGTGAAAACATTTATTGAACAATGGTATGCTAAGGATTTTGAGCATAAAGCGATTTGGCGAGTTTTTCAAGTTCCATCAGGGTTTTTTCCGTTTTTGGATGATGCTAAGACTTTAGAAAGAACTGAAAAGCACGTTAATAAAGACAATCAACAAAAGATAAAGAAGTATAACTTCGATGCAACTTGGAGCGTGGAGTCTGTTCGTAAAGGCGAGGATTGGGTCGGTGAGAAATTAGCTAAAATGTATCGTAAGAATAAATATGATTTGATGCTATTGAGTGCTAAAGGAGGGAATAAACTTTCAAAACTCTTTATAGGAAGTACAACAAATGAAATTATTTATGGCGTACCATTTGGTGTAGTTGGTATTATTAAATAAACCATTTTTTTATGAGATTTTATGTAGGAGTGGCATATAATTCAAGAGTGAGAAAATTAGAATTTTATAAAATCCTTTTTAAATGACTAATTTTGTCGCTTAAAATTATTGCTACTTGAACCTCAGATTGATATTTAATTTCCTATTTCTCATTGGACTGAACCTCTTAATCAAGCCGTTTTGGAGCTTAGGTATAGATGTGCAAGTCCAGAATAAAGTGGGAAATCAAATTTACGGATCCTATCAGGCTTTGTTAAGTTTGAGCTTGATATTTTCTATCATGTTGGACTTGGGTATTCAAACATTTAATTCCAGGCAGGTTGCCAGTTCACCCAAAACGTTTCAGAGTTTGTTTCCTAATATGATGATTGCTAAATTGTTTTTAGCAGTTATATATATGGGCATGATAGTGCTTGTCGCTTATTTGTTGAACTACAGAGGAAATGAGATTTATTTATTAGGATTGATTGGCTTAATGCAAGTTGCTGTTTCTTATTTATTGTTTGTCCGTTCGAATATAGCGGCACTTCAAAAATTCAATTTAGATAGTATTTTATCCGTTTTAGATAAATTTATTGCCATTAGTCTATGTGGCTATTTTTTATACGTTAATCCGGGTCAGATTGATTTTTCTATCTTCCATTTCGCATTATTTCAAATTATCGGTTACGCTGTAACCTTATTGGTTGGTTGGATTTTGACTTTTAGATTATATACTTTTCAATGGTCTGGAATTAATTTTTCTAAAGTTCGGATCATCATTAAAAAAGGAATGCCATATGCGTTATTGGTGTTTTTTATGGGGATTTACGCAAGAACTGACATCATTTTGTTAGATGTTATGTTTGATAAAAGTGCTATTCAAAGTGGTGTTTACGCAGCTTCATATAGACTTTTAGATTTGTCTAATAACATGTTAGGCGTATTGATTGCTGGTATTTTAATGCCTTTGTTCGTTAAGATGTTGACTACAAAAGAACGATTGAATAGCGTATTAAAAATGGTCAGTACTTTGTTGTTATCTGCAAGTTTATGGATTGCATTTTGGGTTTATTTTTATGATACAAATATTGTGAACACACTATATGATAACGGCACAGCGCAGACTGCACAGATATTAGGGATTCTGATTTGGGTTTTACCGATATCAAGTATGAGTTATGTTTACTCAACATTACTAACAGCGGGAGGCCATTTAAGATTTTTGATTTTTAGAGCCATTATTTCAGGTGTAGTTAGTGTTTTACTGAATGTGATTTTGATCCCATATTACGGTGCTGTAGGTGCCGCATTTGTATCTATAATCACGCATGCATTATATGTTGGGAGTGTTATTTTTAGAGTAAAAAGAATACATGGATTTGTTTTTCCATTCCGGTTTTTGGTCAGAATCATAGTGTGGTCAGCAATTACATTTGTAAGTTTTTTGACTTTAAAGTCCACTTATCCTGAGGAATGGATATTAGTAAGTATGATAGTGGGCTTTATATCATTGATTGCCATAGCTTTACTAGGAGGAGTTTCCTTAAAAGCTTTGAAACAAATGATATCAAAAAGTAAATAAATTTTGTAAAGTCTAAAAACTTCCGAACTTTGTTTGCTTTCCATTGAACACATTGAAGTCAATTATTCAAGGATTTTTAAATTTAATAAAGTAGATATTTATATATGGCGAGTAATCTTTTAATAGTGGAGTCCCCAGCAAAAGCAAAAACAATAGAAAAGTTTTTAGGGAAAGATTTTGAGGTAGTATCCAGCTTTGGTCATATTCGAGATTTGGTAAAAGAGGGAATGGGTGTGAATGTTGATAAGGGATTTGAACCCACTTATGTAGTCTCTGATGATAAGAAAAAAGTGGTAGCTACTTTAAAAGCAAAGGCCAAAAAAGCTAAAGAAGTTTGGCTAGCAACGGATGGTGATAGAGAAGGTGAAGCCATTAGTTGGCATTTATGTGAGGTGTTAGGATTAGATCCTGCGACTACAAAGCGAATCGTTTTTAATGAAATTACTAAAAATGCTATTCAGCAAGCAGTTAAAAAACCCAAGTTTGTAGATATGAACTTGGTGAAAGCTCAGCAAGCCAGAAGAGTGTTAGATCGACTTGTTGGTTTTGAAATATCACCCGTTTTATGGAGGAAATTATCAGGCGCAAGAGGATTGTCCGCAGGTAGGGTACAGTCCGTTGCGGTTAGGTTACTGGTAGAGAGAGAAAGAGAAATTTTTCAATTTAAAAGCCAAAGTAGCTTTAAGGTAATAGGAAACTTTAGTGGAGAAGATACGATTAGAAAAAAACAAGTCCAATTCCAAGCGGAAGCTCCTGCAAAGAAAGATGCTCAAGAAGCTAAGGCGTTTTTAGAAGCATGTTTAGGAGCAACTTATAAAGTGGATAAAGTAGAGGTGAAGCCAGGTAAAAGAACACCAACCGCTCCATTTACTACTTCTACGCTTCAACAAGAAGCAAGCAGGAAGTTAGGCATGTCCGTTTCTAATACTATGCGTGTAGCGCAGCAATTATATGAATCTGGTTACATTACTTATATGAGAACCGATTCTACCACACTAGCAGGTAGTGCCATGAAGCAAGCAGAAATTGTGATTGGAGAGAAATTTGGTCCAGAATATCATAAAGCTCGAGTGTTTAAAACTAAAAATCAATCTGCTCAAGAAGCGCATGAAGCGATTCGACCTACTGATTTAAATGTTTCAAGAATAGATAATCCAAATACCAGACGTTTGTATGAATTGATTTGGAAAAGAACGATTGCTTCACAAATGGCTGATGCTCAATTAGAGCGTACAGTCGCAACTATTGGAATATCCACTTTAGAAGAAAAGTTTGTAGCGAAAGGTGAGGTAATTAAATTCGATGGTTTCTTAAAAGTATATTTAGAAAGCAGAGACGAAGACGAAGATGATGATAAAGACGTTGAAGGCGTACTTCCAACTTTAGAAGTTGGGAAGATGTTGGAAAGTAATGAAATAGTGGCTACTCAAAGATTTACACGACATGCTGCCAGATATACAGAGGCTTCATTAGTTAAAAAATTAGAGGATTTAGGAATTGGAAGACCTTCTACTTTTGCACCCACTATTAGTACAATTCAGAATAGAGGATATGTTGAAAAGAAAGATAAAGAAGGGGTAGAAAGATTATACACTATTTTAAGTTTAAAGGGAGATGATATTTCTGAGGTAGTTAAAACAGAAATAGCCGATGCAGATCGTCAAAAAATGTTCCCCACTGATTTAGGAATGGTAGTTACAGACTTTTTGATGGAACATTTCCAACAAGTCATGGATTATAAATTTACTGCTAAAATTGAAGATGAATTTGATGAGGTAGCTGAAGGAGACAAGGTTTGGAATGAAGTAATAGGTGAGTTTTATAAACCTTTCCGCGAGCAAGTAGAAGATACATTAGAGCATGCAGATCGTACCGCTGGAGAAAGGAAATTGGGTGTGGATGAAGCATCAGGCAAACCTATTATCGCAAGATTAGGTAGGTTTGGGCCTATGGTACAAATTGGAAGTGCAGATGATGAAGAGAAACCAAAGTTTGCATCTTTAAGAGCTACTCAAAGTATTGAAACGATCAGCTTAGAAGAAGCTTTGGAATTGTTTAAATTGCCTTTTGATTTAGAACCTTATAAAGAAAAAGAAGTAGTTATAGGAGTAGGTAGATTCGGGCCTTATGTAAGATGGGGAGATGCTTTTATTTCTATTCCAAGAGGTGAAGATCCTTTAGAAGTGAATCAAGAGCGTGCTCAAGAATTAATTGAAGAAAAAATTAAAGCAGATGCACCTGTTGCTTTTCACGATGGGGAGCCTGTTACAAAAGGGGTAGGTAGATTTGGTCCTTATCTGAAATGGAAAGATTTATATGTGAATGTGCCTAAGGCGTATAACTTTGATATTCTTACTGATGATGAAATTCATGAATTAGTTGCTAAGAAAATAGAAAAAGAAGCGAATCGCTATATCCAAGTTTTTGAAGAAGAGGGAATTGCTATTGAAAACGGAAGATGGGGGCCTTTCATCAAAATTAAAAAGAAAAATGTAAAGATTCCTTTAAAATCAGATGGCGAAAAATACACTGCAGAAGAATTAAAAGAAAAAACAGTAGCAGAAATAACAAAATGGATTGAAACCAGTAATCCTGAGTTATTGAAAGGAAGCAAAAAGAAAGCTAAAAAAACAAAAGTAAAAAAGAAAGCCGTTAAAAAGGCGGTTAAGAAAGCAGTAAAGAAAACGCCCAAGAAATAAGAATACTATATAATTCTAAAAGATTGTGTGTAAAATGCAGAAAATGTTTCGAGATCATGGGGTTTTACCCACTCGAAACATTTTTTTTGTTAAAAAACATTACTTTTAAGAAGCTCTTAACAGCTAATATTTTTTTTTGATTTTTTTTTAATAAACACTTGACTTTAAGTGAATCATATTATATCTTGTTTGTGAATTATTATTTTAACTATAGAATAACCGGTTATGAAACTTTTTAAATACTTGTTCTTTATACTTCTACTTCCATTATCATTATCACTGGAAGCACAATTGCCTTATTATGGAGATGGATTAATTTATAGGATTGGTTCTGGAGCTAGTGTAATTTCTATGCATGATCCTAATTTGCCGGCTTCTGCAACTAATCCGGCCAATAATAATGCTTCTCTGAGTATTAACTTTAGCGCTTCAGGTTTAGCCATCGGGAAAAACATGGCTTTAAATGATGGAACATATACATTTTATGTGTGTAATGGAAATACTAATACTTATTTTTATTATGATTTAGCTTCTAACTCTTGGTTAAATACCAATCATAGTTTTGGGTCTACTGCAGCTGTAAACCCTGGTATGGGTGGAGGTTTGATGTACAACTTAGTAGGAGGTAGTGGACAGATTTGGAAATACGACTTTACTGGGCCTGCAACATTATTAACTACAATTACTGATTTTGGTGGAGGTGGTCCTTACGATTTAGTAGTGGATTGCTTAGGTAATTTTTATGTCTTGAAATGTAGTATGTCAGGTTCAGGGCAATGGTTACGTAAGTATGATCCTAATGGTGTTTTAGATTTCGAATGGGATTTAGTAGGTGCACCAAACTCTAGTGCAGGGGGTGGTTTTGCTATTGTAGGTGATACCATGTATTATCATAATAACTCAGCTTTTGTAACAGCAATTATTGGTACGACTACTGTTGATGTTATTAATATACAAACAGGTATAGGTTCGGCTTCTGATTATGCTAATATTCCTATTGGTGCTGGTCCGATGGAAGGATTGGTAGATAGTGTCTTTGTGTGTGAAGCTGGAACTATACAATATACACCAACGACTACAGAACAAGTAGAATGGGGAATTACAAGTGGTAATCCGACTAATATAACTTATAATAATGGGGATTTAAGTATTGATTATACAGGTTCTTTTGAATTGTTTATTGAAGGTTTCTCAGCTTGTGCGGAAGGAAATATTGTAACTGATACACTGAGGTTGTTTTTAGTAGATGCTGATATTCAAATGGCTGACACTGTTAAGATTAATGGATGTGGATCATTTACAAGCCAACTCAATGCTCAAATTTCAACTAACTATGCTTTCTTACCTCATGAGATCTCGTGGAGCTCTCCGGTCGGACAAGTAACAAGTGGTGCAGGAACTAATAATCCTTCAATTGAAGTTAATCAAAGTGGATATTTCTATTTAGAAGTAACAATTCCAGCTCCTTATGGAGACTGTACTTATTTAGATAGTGTTTATATTGAAGCCACTGATTATACGATTTATCCATCATTTACTTATGACTTAGAGCCGTCGTGTAACTTTAGTACGATTACCGTTAATAATACATCAACTTACGGAAATCCTAACGCTAATCATTCTGGACAATGGGATTTTGGTAATAATAATACCTCATCTCAATTACCTACAGCAAGTAACGTATATGATGAGACAGGCTTTTTCTATGTGACCTTAGACTTATCAAATCAATATTGTGAAGCATCACATACAGAAGCTGTACCTGTAACATTTCCAAGAACAGATACGGTTTCATTTAGAGAAGTGGTATGTACTTCAGATATGCCTTACGATTTCTTTGGAGAGGAATTTGATTCTTATGGACATTTCGTTTCTATTTTAACCAATCAAGACGGTTGTGATAGTGTGGTTCATTTGACCTTAATTGAAGGACAAGAATATGTGAATTCATATGTGAAAACTATTTGTCCTGGGGAAACTTATGTTTTTGGAAATAGAATCTTAAAAAAGAATGGAGTTTATACCGATCAGTTTGTATCCAAACATGGTTGTGATAGTATTGTAGAGGTGACTTTAAAAGTAGAAGATTTTATAATGGATTTACAAGCATATCCTAATCCAGCCTATGAAGGAGAGTTAGTGACTTTACAAGCTCATGGAAATTATGACTTTGATATAGACGCTTGGGATCCATCGCATTTATTTATTCGCCCTCGTCAAAATGTTCAAAAATTAACTTTTGATGAAGCAGGAGTTTATAATATTGAAGTGTTTGGGACTTCAGAAAATGGTTGTAATGGTCAAGATGATGTGAATATTGAAGTCTTACCTATTGATCCTACAGTGTTTTTACCCAATGCATTTTCACCTAATAATGATGGCTTGAACGATGAATTCAGTCCTCAACTTTTGATTGAAAGAGGATATTCTATTGATAACTTCTCTATATATAATAGATATGGTCAACTTGTTTTCCATAGTAAAGGAACACAAGCTAAAGGTTGGGACGGTCATTTTAATGGTCAACCAAGTCCAATGGATACGTACATGTATGTGATTGAAGTTCGCTTTACTAATGGAGAAGCTTTTGAAATTAAAGGGGATGTACACTTAATTAGATAGTGCTTTTATCAAAATGTAACATATTAAAAAGGAACTTTTAGGAGTTCCTTTTTTTTTGATCATAAAAGGATTTATATTTGCAAGTAACAGAGCTGCAGCTATGAATTACAATGACTAGCTAAGCACTCGGGGTGCCTTAAATTCAGGCTGAGATCACACCCGTTGAACCTAGACCAGATAATGCTGGTTAGGGAATGTAGAAGCAGTATTGCTTCCTTACGAAAAACAACATATTAAGCTTTTTATAAAGCTAGCCTGGTTTTGTTTTATGTTTAAATCATTTATTTAATTGTGAACACAACCAAAATCAAAAAGTCGATTATATTATCGACCAGTGCAGCATTTTTATCCATGTTTGCCATTGCGCCAATGTTGAGTGCAACCGAAAAGGATTCTATTCAACATCACAATTTAAACGAGGTGCATATCAATGCAGTTCGAGTTTCAGATGATAGCCCTTTTGCCCATCAAGATATGGATCAGGAAACTATCGAAAGAAATAACACAGGAAGGGATTTGCCGTATTTGTTAAATACGACACCTTCTTTAATCATTAATTCCGATGCCGGAGCGGGTGTAGGATATACCGGACTCAGAATTCGAGGTAGTGATTTAGGCAGAATTAATTTTACGATTAATGGCATGCCAGTCAATGATCCAGAATCACAAATTGTGATGTTTGTGAATTTTCCAGACTTGCTATCTTCCACAAGTTCTATTCAAATTCAAAGAGGAGTAGGCTCTTCTACAAATGGAGGCGGAGCTTTCGGAGCTTCAATTCATGTAAATAATGCAGAACAATCTTTAATACCACAAGCAGAAATTAATAATACATATGGGTCATTTAACACTTGGAAGCATACTATAAAGGTAGGTTCTGGAATGTTGAAAAATGGGTTTCAATTTGATGTAAGAGCTTCCAAAATATCATCAGATGGTTATATTGATAGAGCTACCTCTGATTTGAAATCTTTACATTTTATTACAGGATGGACTTCTGAAAATCAAAAGACGAATATCAAATTTAATTTGCTGACAGGAAAAGAAAAAACCTACCAAGCATGGAATGGGATTGATGAACAACAGTTGAAAAACAATAGACAGTTTAATGCTGTTGGACAAAAAGAAGACGGAACTTTTTATGATGATCAGACAGATAATTACCAACAAGATTTTTATCAATTATTATTCAATCATCAATTTAATAGTCATTGGAAAGCTAATGCAGGATTATTTTTAACGCGTGGAAGAGGGTATTATAATGAGTATCGTATCGACGATAAATTGTCTTCTTATGGAATGCCTGCTTTTTCGCCTTCAGAAAATGAATCTTGGGACAGAGTAAATTTAGTAAGACAGCGCTGGTTAGATAACTATTATTATGGTGGAACTTATGCTTTGGAATATACTAAAGGAAGTTCCAAATTATTACTAGGTGGATCTATTAGTCAATACGAGGGTGATCATTATGGTTTTGTGAAATGGGCAGAATATGGTATTCCTGTGGATCATCAATGGTATATGAACACTTCTACCAAGAAAGATGTCAATACATATATAAAATATGAACAAAAGTTAGGACGTCAGTTTGTAGGTTTTGCAGAATTACAACACAGATGGGTAGATTATGAAATGAATGGATTTAGGGCTGCACCTGATATGAATCCTCATGCGAATTACAATTTTATCAATCCTAAACTTGGTTTGTCATTTCACGAATATCATAATAATGGAAGTTTAAGCAAAGCTTATTTCTCATTTGCCATAGCCAATAAGGAACCGAACAGAAAAGACTTTGAAGAATCGCCTATTTATTGGGCTGATCCTGAAGAACTTTACGATTTTGAGTTAGGTTATGAATGGATGAGTAAAAAATTGACAGTAGGTGCTAATTTATTCTATATGCACTACATCAATCAGTTGGTTTTAAGTGGGAAAATCAATGAGTATGGTGTTTATGGTAGAATCAATGTGGATAAAAGCTATCGCAGAGGAATTGAATTAACTGCTAATTATCAACCTATTCCAGCATTAAATATTTCTGGTAATTTGAGCTTGTCTCAGAATCATATTCTTGATTTTGAAGAATATATCGACGATTATGATGAAGGTGGGCAAATCATGACTGCTTTTGATCAAACGGATATTTCATTTTCTCCAAGTGTGATCGGCTCTTTAGTTTTTAAATGGAATCCATTTTTAAATATTAAGAATATGGAAAGTGTGTTTATTCAAGGACACTTTAAATATGTAGGAAGACAGTATTTAGATAATACTTCGAATCAAGATCGTAGTTTGAATCCATATGAAACTGTAGATTTATTATTTGGTTATGAAATTACGAACAGATGGAATAAAAACATTGCTTTAAGCCTGGCATTGAATAATTTATTTAATAAAATGTATGAAGCGAATGGTTATTCTTTCAGTTATAAAACTGGAGGTGAGGTTATTGCAGAAAATTATTATTTCCCACAAGCAGGCTTTAATTTTATGTTAGGTCTGAGTTTAAAATTCTAATTGATAACCCTTTTGAAAATTTACATCTTCAAAAGGGTTATTCTTATTTGTAGTTATGGAGATATCAAAAGAAATTGAAAGTCAAATAAAAGCATGTTTCTTTTCTAATGAATTAGATAGAGCAATACATCCTGATATTTTAGCATTAATCTATGAAGAGCAGTGGTTTAAAATATTAATGCCTAAAGATGTGGGTGGCGGAGAAGTCTCTTTGCCTAAAGCTATGTCACTATTTGAAAAACTAGCAAGACTGGATGCTAATGTTGCTTGGGCAGTCAACTTAGGAGCGGGCGCAAATATGTTTGCTGGTTATTTTGAAAAAGAGGTGAGTGAACAATTATTTCAAAGTAAAGATGTGGTTTGTGCAGGTAGTGGTGCAGTTTCAGGATATGCTATTCAAGAAGGAGATGATTATATAGTGAGTGGAACTTGGAAATATGCAAGCGGAGCAGCTCATGCTACTCATTTTACAGCGAATTGTTGGATATTAGATGCCCAAGAAATGGCAGTTAAAGATGAAGAGGGGAATCCCGTTTTTAGGTCTTTCATTTTCGACAGAAAAGATGTAATGATTCATGACACGTGGTATGCTTTGGGTTTGAAAGCAAGTAGCAGTCATGATTTTTCTGTTCAAAAACTAAAGGTACCCTCAAAGCATACTTTTAATTTATTACAACCATCATCAATGGCGAAAGGAGCTTTATATCAGTTCCCTTTTACAAGTATGGCAGTGACTAATATGTCGAGTATGTTGATTGGAATAGGTTATTCATTTTTGAATGAATTTGAAAAATTATTGACATCAAAGAAACCACTCAATACAGGTAGCGTTTTGAAAAACGAACCTTTTATACTTCAAGTTTACCAAGAATATAGTACAGCATTTAAACAATCACATGAGCGCGCTGAATCGAATTTAAAAGAAGTGTGGAACCATTTAGATGTTGGAACTCGACCATCATCCGAAACTTTTACCAAGTTAGAAATAGCATATCATGAAGTCACGCAACACGCTTATGAAATGGTGATGCGTTTATATCCTTTTTTTGGAATGACGATTGTCTTTAATGCGAATAGAGTTAATAAGATCTTTAGGGATTTTATGACTGCAAGTCAACATTATCAAATGCATCCTATTCAGCTTTATACCAAAAAAGAAGAGCTTGCAAAGTCTGCCCTTTCAGAATGAGTTTAATCTTTTCTGTAATTGGAAAGTCTTATCATCATATCGGATCAAGTTTCTATTGTTGTACATAGTAAACCTTCCATTGTTTTAATTTCACCTTTTAAAATTGAATAAGATGAAAAAAATTTTCACTTTAGGCATTCTTTTACTGAGCTTTAGTGTATTTGCACAAGAAGCTGGAAAAGCTGGTGAACTTCTAAGAAATGAAGTAACTACCAATGAAATGCAAACACAACGCAGTAACGAAACACTTATCAGAGGTGAAATTGGCAGAGAGCAACCTAACACAAGAAGAGGTGTACAAAATAACAATAGACGACCACAATCTAATCGTGATTTTCGTTGGAATTATAACTACGGAAATGCAGAAGTGTTTTTAAGAATTCCAGAAAATGGAAGATTCACTGTGGAGATTGGTGATCAAATGATGAGTAACTCAACAGGTAAATTTAGATTTTTTGAATTAAGAGCGGGTAGTGTGCCTATTTTAATTTATGAAAACAATTATCTTGTTTATAGAACACGCATTAATGTGAGAAATAATACGAGAACTGTTTTGGATTTCTTTTCTCATTATGGATTGTATCATTTAGGGACTTTTCCTCAGCACAATCGTTCTTATGGGATTAGTGAGTGGGATGATATTTGGAACAACAGTTATACCCATCAGAATCGAAATAATAATCCTAATGATAGAGGAGCTAATCATCCAAATAGAGGAGGTTATGATCAAAACATCATGAATAATCAGGACTTCGGCAGATTCATGACCTCTCTCAGAAAAGAAAGTTTTGATGATAATAAAACCAGGAAAATTTCTACAGCAGCTCGTAATAATTACTTCACAGCTCAACAAATTGTAGATGTTATAAAGACTTTGAGTTTTGAAGAAAATAAACTTCAATTGGCTAAAGAGCTTTATAGAGTATGCGTTGATCAACGAAACTATTATTTAGTCAATGATGTATTCAGCTTCAGTAGTTCAAAACAAAAACTCAATGAATATATTTCAAATAATTAATTTTAAAAAAGGGGAAACAATCTTGTTTCCCCTTTTTTAAATGTTTTAGTGCATACATTAAGATAGCGTATAGCTCAAAGTAGTTGATCTATCTGTTTCGACAATTCAATATCCTTATCTGTTACGATGCTTCCTTTATCGTGAGTGGTGAGTGTGATTTCTACTTTGTTGTAAACATTACTCCATTCAGGATGATGATTCATTTTTTCAGCAATCATCGCTACTTTTGTCATGAAAGCCCAAGCTTCTATAAAGTCTTTAAACTTAAAGGTTCTTTTAAGACTATTGTTTTCTTCTTCCCATTTCATCATATTTTGTTTTTTAAATAGTTCTCAATACTCTTGTAACAAAGTGATTATACTTTTTGTTGTGTTTTCTATTTAAGAGTTGTTTTTCAGTGTATGGAAATAAAAAGAAATTATATTCTATTTTGCTTTCTCCAAAATACCATTCTCTTTCTACTTTCTGAAGACTTAATAGTATTTTTGCATTTATTCTGCTCAAAAAATACACTTTGACGTAGAATGTTTTGAAAATATTTTTTACCAAAAGGTGTTTAATGAAAACTACATTTAAAAAAACAGAGGAAACCCTTCACCGGATCACGAAAAATGAAACATTAGAGGCAATTAAAAAGCGTTTTTCTGATGCGCCTGAAATTAGTGCAGATAAGATTCCAAATGCAGGGGAATACACCAAGGAAAGTAAACAAAATATCAATAATTTTTTAGAGGGAAGGTCAAATAATCAATATCCTAACTTATTTAAAGGCAATAACTTTGAAGAAGTAGGAAATCTAAGAGGGAATATCGAGAACTATATTGGAATGACTCAAGTTCCAACAGGAGTAATGGGGCCATTACACGTGAAAGGAACTTCATTAAACGAACATGTTTATATTCCTTTGGCAACAAGTGAAGGAGCATTAGTTGCTTCATATCATAGAGGTGCTAAAGCTTGCACCTTAAGTGGGGGTGTTACCTCTATATGTATTAACGAATCTGTTTCGAGAAGTCCATTATTTAAATTTAATGATCTGCCTCAGCTTTTTGATTTTTTACTCTGGTTTAATCAAAACTTAGATCAGTTTCATGAAATTGTAGGGAAAGTGAGTAATCACGCTAAGTTGGATGATATTTCTTCGGCTATAGAAGGCAATACAGTGATTATTTCATTTAAGTACTTCACTGGCGATGCTTCAGGTCAAAATATGGTGACAATTTGTACGCAAGCTATTTGTGATTTTATCCTAACTGAAAGTCCTGTAAAACCTGTGCAATGGTTTATTGAAAGTAACTTTTCGGGAGATAAAAAGGCTTCTGGTGCTTCCTTTACGAGTGTAAGAGGTAAAAAAGTTACTGCCGAATGTGTAGTAAAAAAAGAAGTGGTGGAAACGGTATTAAAATCTACGCCTGAAAATATGGAGAAGATTTGGAAAACATCCACGCTTGCAGCTATTCAAAGTGTGACGATTGGTGCTCAAGGACATTATGCTAATGGTTTAGCGGCGGTATTCTTAGCTTGTGGACAAGATGTGGCTTGTGTGTCTGAAGCGTCGGTAGGAATTACGCGTATGGAAGTAACTGCAGATGGGGATTTATATTGTTCTGTAACTTTACCTAACTTAATTGTTGGAACAGTTGGTGGTGGAACTTCTTTGCCGACACAACGTGAGTGTCTTGATATCATGGGATGTTTAGGGCAAGGGAAATCAAGACGATTTGCAGAAATTTGTGCGGCTGTAGTTTTAGCGGGTGAACTTTCTATCGCTGCGGCCATATCAGAAGGTCATTTTACTAAAGCGCATCAGTATTTAGGAAGGAAAAGATAAAATAATTTATTTTTATAGAACTTAGTTCGATAGTAGAGAGCATGTTATACCATACTTTTTGTCCTATCGAACTTTTCTTATAAAAATGGGTTATAATAGTAAGGTGTTTGTTTTAGCTCTACACATCTTCATACTTCAGAAGTTTCCTTTTTGAAATCTCATTTCGAAGCTTGATCATTTGCATCTAATAATTCTGAACCATTAGGTATTAACAATTTTTTAGTCGGATACCAATCTTCTATAAGTTAAAAATTAGCAAATCGCTTGATTTTTCGTTACATTTGCCAAGTGATATGGCGTAAAAAATAATATCATTTTAAATAGGAATAACATGAAAAGAATAATTACACTAAGTACATTAACACTTTTTAGCATTCAAATGAGTGCGCAGATGTCTGACATCAGTGTTACATTGCAGCCCACTGCAAGTTATAATTGGTTCGATAAAAATACACATATTGATCAAGGGATCATGTATGGCGCTCGAGTGGGATTTGGATTCGGAGAATCCATTGAACTTCGAGGTATTTATGAGAAATCAGTGGATATTAGAAATACGATAAGTAATTTGAACTTCGCTAACGAAGATTTTTTACAAAATTTCACTACCAGAGATGTGGAAATCCAAAGATTTGGAGGTGAGTTTAAAGCGAATATTCCAACAAGAGCAACTATAGTACCTTATTTAACTTTAGGTGCTGGAGTACAAAAATTAAAAGTAAATATTGCTGAAGAAGGTTTTCCAGAAGTGGTGAGAAAATCTGAGCAGATTTATGGTAATGTTGGATTAGGAACTCAAATTAGATTAGCGGATAGAGTTTTCTTAACCTTAGAGGGTAGAAATACAATATTCAACATGAATCCAGCAGATGTTTTGTACAGAGAAGGTGCAAATTCTGGAGTAGGTGGCTGGTTGAATGATAGAACAGAAAGAATGTATAACTGGTCAGCTTTGGCTGGATTACAATTTTATCTTGGAGGTCAAAAGCCAGGAACCATGACTGACTTAGATAAAGCATACTATGATAAGTTTTCTGGTGGAATGAAAGGCTTTAAATTAATTGTTGAGCCAAGTGTAGCTTATATTGATTTTCATAAAAAAGCTAATTTGAATAACACTTATTTATTAGGTGGTAAAATTGGTTTTGATTTTAATGAATTCGTAGGGATTAGAGGTTATTACTTTCAAGCGTCAACCAATGAAGAGTTATCTACAAATTGGGATGATTTAGCTATGTATGGTGCTGATATCACAGCTCAGTTAAATGTGGCTCGTGGTATTGTTCCTTATATTGAGTTAGGTGGTGGTTATTTGAACGTTTATGAAGGTAATAAAGGTAAAAACGCTTTACTTCCAGTTCAAGAATCAGGTTACTTTGCTAAAGGAGGTTTAGGGTTATCTGTTCCTATCTTCACGAATTTTGAAATCTTTGGATCTGCAAGTATCATGTATACCTCTGCAAGAGCAGAAAATGATATCCAAAACATAGTTAAGCCAAGTGAATTGACTAAACATAACATGTATAATGCGGGTATTAAATTCAAAATAGGACAAAAGTCTGAAAATACTTCAGCTATTATTGATCGTAGAATTGATGCAAGAGTAAAAGCAAGAACTGATGTTTACGAAGATAGAATCAAACAATTAGAAAGAGAACTTCAAAAAGCTTATGACGAAAATGATACCAAAAAAGCGGTTGAAATTATCGAAGAGAAAAAAGCTATTGAAGATAGAAAAAAGGAAATTGTAGAAGAAGAGCAAGCTATTGCTAAGCCAATGGAAGTGAAAGTTAAAAAGCCAGAAGAGTCAAGAGTTAAAATGACTCCAGCTGAATTAGAAGCTTTAATTGAAAAGGTAATACAAGGAGTAGATGAAGAGTCTAATAAGCCAGCTACTACTGAAGATAGAATTGATAGATTAGAAAGACTTCTTTTAGAAATTAATACAGGTGGAAGTCAAGCTGGAGTAGTTACTCCTGTACAGCAGGATTTTGCTTCAGAAAGAATCATCAACAAATTAGAACAGTTGAATACAAAGATTGATAATAATTCTGCGGAAATTAATCGTTTAGCTTCAACTCCTCAGCCTCAGGCTCAGGAGAAAACTATTGTAGTAACTCAAGAAGGAACTTCTCAACAACCTCAGATTATTCAGCAACCTCAAGTTATTGGACAGCCTTTAGTAGCTCCGGGAGTTAGTGGAACAAATGTAGCGACAACTGCTGCTATTCCAACGGCTTTATTGCTTAATGAAGGTGTGTCTATATTTGCAGGTGTTGGATTTGGTGAAGGAGCTGGTGCAGCTTTAGGTGTTAGAGGACATTATGCTTTTTCTAACTCACCTATCAAGTTTATGCCTGATCTTTATATTTCTCCAAGCAAAAATACAGGATTTGGTATTAATGCGAATGCATTATTAGCTTTTGATAAACTTTCAGGAAATGTAATCGTCGAGCCTTATATTGGTTTAGGACTGGGTTACAACAAAATTGGTGACTTTAATAGATTTGGAACAAACGTTATTGTAGGAACTTCATTTAATGTATTAGGCGGAAGTCTTTATGCTGATTACACTATAAGAGGTTTATTTAAAATGAATCAAATCGCGGTAGGCTATAAATTCGGATTTTAATCCAAAAAAATATAACATGAACAAATTTAAATTCATTGGTTTAACTTTTCTACTCCTCTTTTCTTACACTGCTTTTGCACAAGAGCAAGTTCAAGAACAAGAGGAAAGTGAAATCGTTATGACCGAATCTGAGTTAGAATCATTTTTGCAAACGGTTGCTGACGCAAGACGCGCACAATTAAAAGCTAAAAATGACGTCAAATCTAAGAATGAGTTGGCAGAACTTAGAAACAAATATAACAACCAACAACATACAGGATCGTATAAAGAGAGAGAAATTTCTAATTACGAAATCTTGAGAGAAATCGATCGATTAAATGCAAGGCTTGATTATATGGCAACAATGAATAGCGGCAATTCAAGAATGATTTCGGGAGAAATGCAAGGACAAGGAAGTAGTACTTCTACAATTGTAGTACCTGGAAGTTCTAATGCGCCAAGTTATATTCCTTATAATCAAGGACAACAGCAATATGTGCCAATTCAAGCTCCAACACAAAGTCCTGCACCTGCTTCAACTCCTGCTCCAACTTCTAATACGGAACACGAGCTAGCAACTGCAAGGTCTATATGGGAACTTGAAAAAAGGTTAGACTCTTTATATGCTGCTCAAGCTAGTTTGCAACAAGCAGCAACTAAAGTGGAGACAGAACCACAAGAAAAAGTGGACAATCAAGAGATTATTGATTTACAAAATCAATTCAAATCATTAGAAGAGCGATTAGCAAGCACTCAGAATCCAACGGAAAGAAGGTCATTGTTAGAAGAGCTCTTGAAGAAATTTGAAAATTTCAAACAAGAAGTGTTTTTCGCAAATAATTCAGATCAGTTGAATGCTGTAGGTCTTGTCTATGTTAAAGAAGTTACTCAAATACTCAAACAATATCCAGAATTATCTGTGATGTTAGAAGGGTGGGCGAGTCCAAGAGGAAAACTTGACTATAATAAGCAACTTTCTATGCGTCGTTCTGAATCAGTTGAACAGGCTTTTTTAAGAAATGGAATACCCGGAAATAGAATTGTCTCTTCTTTTAGAGGAGTGGATAAAACTTCTACTGAAGCGGGTGCAAGACGTGTAGATATGACGATTATCTTAAAGTAATTTTATATTATTGATTTGGATTTGAAAACCCTGCCTTACTTAAAAGTGAGGTAGGGTTTTTTATGGAATGTATAAAGCTATTTTGATCTAGACCTAATGAAAAGAGGAACAATTAATGATGTCATTATCCCCATTATTAAAGATCCTACAAAACTTTGAAACATATAATTCCTTAGATTAAAATATGCTTCAGCTTCTTTTCTTGAGTCATGATATCCCGAATCTAAAGCATAAGCTATAGCATTAGAAAAATAGTCAGGAGTAATTAATGTTGAGATAACCCATTGATTTAAAGGGGATAAGGTCGCAACAAATATTGTAATGAAAAATCCTGAGATAAAACCTTGAATGTAAGTCATTTGACCATTATAGTGATTGTTCTTTTTATCAATAATGGCTAAAACATAAATCCAAACTGCTGGAATGGCAAAAAAATTAGTTAAGTATAAATGCTTGTCTATATGAGTATGATGAAGTCCTGCAACCCTTTCCAAAACCATCCAAAACAAAGACATGATAACAAAAATAATGGCCCACTTTATCTCTTGTTTAAATTTAACCATAAGTAACTTTCAGAAATTTTATTGTCTCTTTCATAATGTTCTCCAATATGTCACGATTTATATCAGCCAGTTTATTTATATAAATACAAGATTTTCCTTTTTTAAATTTACCTAAGTTCTCTAACAAATATTCATGTTCATCTAGACCTGTGTATATATATAATGAAATTGCAGATTTTCGTGGGGAAAAACCTAATAGTGGTGCATCTCCTTCATGACCACTTGCGTATTTATAGTGATAAGCACCAAATCCAATAATAGAAGGTCCCCACATATTAGGCTCATAACCAGTGACTTCTTTCATGATTTCAATAAGATCGAAACTATCTTTTTTCTTTTGATCTGTATTGGTAAAAGCATCGATGAATTCGTTGACGTTTTGATTAGTTTCTTGCGTTTTATTTTTTGCCATTTATTTCTATTTTCTTTAGGTTTCTATCTGAATTTTAAAAAATCAAGGAACATAACTATGTATTTATGTAAAATTAATGCCTTGAATTAATACAGTTTTTGACATATAAAATGATTGATAGGCATTTAATTTATAGGAAATTTAAAATACTATCGATGTTGATCGATGAGTATGTGATTGCCATCGGGATCTGTCAAAGTAATATGTTCAGGGCCAACAGTTGAAGTGTTAGCTTCTTTCGTTAATTCTATACCAAGGCTTTTAAGATGTTCTTGGATTACTCTAACATCATCAAATTCTTCTAAACTTTGTGCATCATTATCCCACCCTGGGTTGAATGTAATAATGTTTTCTTCAAACATACCTTGAAATAGTCCGATGATTGCACTGTCATTTTTTAAAATCACCCAATTTTGATCAATATTTCCTCCTTTGTAGGAAAAACCTAGTTTTTCATAAAATGCTTTAGATTTATGAATGTCTTTTACAGCAAGACTTACAGAAAATGCGCCTAGTTTCATAATTAATTTTCTAAAATTGTTTTTAAATTATTTAATCCAGTTTGAAAATCCTCACCGATTAAAGTTTCAAAATCCATAAATAATAACATAAAATTTGTAGGGTATTTCATTGTGCCCTTAAAACCCCAATTTAATTTTGTTTGATTTTCAGATATACTTTCGGTGGTCATATAAGCCAATTGAGTGGATTCAAATGGTTTAATAAAACGTAATTCAAACTCTAGTTTTTCTCCCTCAATAATAGTTAGTATTTCTTGCTCTCCAGACCCTACACTTTCATGGTCGCTTTCCCAAGCCGCCACAAATCCTTTTGTCCCATCTGTACCATAATATGATTTTTTCATATTAGGATCCAACGAACCCCACTTGCTGTAATTATCTTGATTTTTTAAATATTTTATGTATTCAAATATTGTTGACTTAGGCTTCTCTATAATTATAGACTTCTCAACAGCATATTCCTTTTTGACAAAAAGCGCAATAATTAATGGAATTGCTATAATTACTGCAATTGCAATGAGTACTTTTTTAATTATTTTCATGAGTTATAGTTATTTAGTTCGTCCTTGTATGATCTTTTCATATTCGATATCATTAGGCTCCCATAGTTCGATTTTATTACCTTCATTGTCAAGAATATGCACAAATTTACCATATTCAAATGATTGAACTTCATTTAAAATTGTAACTCCATTTGCTTTTAAACTTTTTAATAAGTCTTCAATATGAATCACTCTGTAGTTAATCATGAACTCCTTATGGGAAGGTTCAAAATGTTTGGTGGTATATTGAAAAGGACTCCATTGTGTAAACCCTTTATGAGTAGGATTATCTCCTTGATACTATTCAAAGTTTGTACCCCACTGATCAGTATCTAAGCCAAGGTTGACTTTATACCAATTTTTCATTTCATCAGGGTTTTTCGATTTGAAAAAAATGCCACCTATTCCTGTTACTCTTGGTTTTTTATCACTCATATCTTCACGATCTATTAGATAATATGTACTTTAAACTCTTAAAATTTTATCCATTTTTCTGCCTTTTGCCAATTCATCAATGAGTTTATCTAAATACCTTACTTTTTGAGTCAAAGGATTTTGAAGGTCTTCAATTCTATATCCACAAATGACACCTTTAATTAAATGCGCATTGGGATTTAATTGAGCATTTTCAAAAAAAGTTTTAAAGGTAACTTCATGATGAATCATTTCTTGAATTTTTTGTTCATCAAAACCGGTTAGCCATTCAATTACCTGATGTAATTCTTTTACGGTACGATTTTTATTTTGAACTTTAGTTACATAATGAGGATAGACTGATGAGAATGTCATTTTAGCAATTTGTTCATTATGCTTTGAGGTGGTTTTCACGAAAGTATTTTTCTAGTAATTTATAAAGATAAATAATTTTTAATTCCCCAATGCCTACATTGATTTTTTATGCTAAGTTTTAATGATGTAAAACAAGTGGTAGTCAATCTGTAATCATAGTATTCATAAAGTTATATTTAGGAAATAGAATACTGCATTCATTATAATTAAAAAATCAATTTTAATGAATGTAGTAATTAGCTTAGAAGTCTGAATTGTTAGAGCAGAATCTTAATTGTAATAATCATTGAATAGTCTAGGTTTGAATTTAAACCTTGCCTTACTTAAAAGTGAGGTAGGGTTTTTTATGCTATTTATCCATTATTATAACATCTGTTGTTTCTTAACTATTTTGCTATTTTGAAGTATGAGAAATAGCGTTATATTGAATGTTATATTTATTTACTTAGATGGACAAAGATGTCAAAAGACGATTAGAATGCTTCAGGAAAAATAAAGCCTATGACACATAAAAATAAAAAATCAATCTTCAGGATAATTCTTGGGTTAATGTTTTTCGCACTTTTCATATCTAAGTGTTGGACTATTTATGTCGAAGGTTTGAAGATTAAACCATCAGATGGGCTGTTTTTTATTGTTTTTGGACTTGCAGGGATCGTACATACGATGGAAGGGCTGGGTATCCCATCGAAAAATTATTTAAAAAAGCAAAGAGTAAGAAAGATGAATAGTCTGCAAAAATCAGTAAATTAACATTGGAGTGGTCGGTTGTAAAATTAGTTTAAACATCATCAATTAATTCAAAAATGAAAACATTAGCCTTTTTATCCATGATGTTCCTATCCGTCGGAATGGTCAATGCCCAAACCAAAGTCTATAAAGGAAACAGCAAATTTTCAAGTGATGTGATTTGTAATCTTAAAAATAATAAGATTTATAAGAAATCCTCCAGTTTCTCTTCGGATGTCATTTGTAATGTTAAAGGGAACAAGATTTATAAAAAAAACAGTAGTTTTTCAAGTGATGTGCTTTATACCATATCAGATGGTAAAGTTTATAAAGGATCCTCCTCCTTTAGTAGCGATATTGTAATGACCATTAAAGACGGTAAGATATACAAAGGCAGATCCACTTTTAGCAGTGATGTTATGGCTACCATTCGAGACGAGAAAGTATATACTGGTAACTCCAGTTTTTCAAGTGATGTGGAATTTACTATTGATGGTAATGTGACTATAGTTGAGTTTGTAGCTATTTGGTATGCAGTGAAATATGTTTATTAAACTATCTTCCATGAGTATTATAACAATTTCCATTATTACCTGTCCTTTTTGCAATCATAAGGAGGAAAAAGTCATGCCGACAAACGCTTGTGAGTATTTTTATAGCTGTGAAAAATGTCAAAAGTTACTCCAGCCTAAAAAAGGGGACTGTTGTGTTTATTGTAGTTATGGAACTGTCGTTTGTCCACCTATTCAAGTTAAAGGAAAATGTTGTTGAATCATTGATGTTATAATCATTATAAGACCGGTGTTTTATTGTTTTTTAAGTTCTGCTTGATACTTCTTAATGCTTTTTGCAGTGACTTCTCTACCATAATCTATCAGATCTTTAGCTTTATAAAAATCATATATACCACAAAACTCTCTTGATGTTTCTATAAGGATATCCGGCGGATTGATTTCAAGGTATAATTTCACAAGCTGATCTCTCATCATTTCGTAAGAGTGATTCATGATATCGAAACGTCCAAAAGTGCTTTTCTTTTCATTGTGTAAAATTTTATGTAAGGTGTCATTAAAACTTTTCACAAGGCCTTGATATATAGCTTGTTTCTCTACTGTTTTAGTGGGTATTTCCTTTTTCTTGATTTTTGGGAGAGGTGTATTCGCATTAACATTAACAGCGACTAAGATATCATCCTTTGTTCTTTGAACATGGTTAATAGGAATATTATTTACAACACCTCCGTCTACTATTATTGAGTCCTCTTTCATTACTGGAGTGAATACACTTGGAATCGATACAGATGCTCGTATGGCTTTGATTAAACTGCCTTCAGTGAATACTATTTCTTTTCTTTTAATAATATCTGTTGCAACTGCAGCGTAATGGATTTTCAAGTCTTGTATATTGATATCAGGAATAAAGTTTTTTAGTTCTTTAAATACTTTGTCTCCTTTTACAAATCCATTATTTAATAAGGTAAAATCAATAAGTTTGAAAATATCAACTTTATCTAGATGAGTTGCCCATTTTTTAAATTCCTTTAGTGTTCCTGCAGCATAGATTCCGCCAATTAAAGAACCCATAGAAGTTCCAGCAATTGATTGAATTTTAAAACCCTGATTTTCAAATTCTTCAATGACTCCAATATGTGCAATTCCTCTTGCACCTCCACCTGACAACACTAATGATATAGCTTTCATTAAATTAGTTTCTATGTAGTTTTTATTTCTATATTATGAATTGTATCGAAATAAAAGTAGTCATTGTTGTAGAGTTATCATAAAAAATCTTCCTAATTGTATAAACAAAACAACAGCATAAGTTGTAAAACTATGCTGTTGTTTAATAAAAATTTAAAGGCTCACTTATTTAACAATGCTCCACATAGCACCATTTTTTGTAACAAGTTTTTCTAACTTACCTTGAGTGGTCAATTCATCTAAAATATTTTCACATTGGGCTCTTGGAGTACCAGAAAGCTCAGAAAATTCTTTAGCTGTGAGTGTTGGATATATTTTGAACAATTCTTCCCAGTTTTTACTGTATTCACTTTTAACAATTTCAGGATTGATTTTCAAAATAGCCATTTCATAAAAAGGGTAAGGTCTTGAACCATAAACAATTTCTTTATGATCATTTTCATCTACAAAGAAAATAGTTGGGAATCCTCTTACACCATATTCACGAGCGGTTAGTAAATCTTCTTGAAATAACGCTTTCGCCTGACCTTCAAAATCCGTCTTTAACTGACTAACGTTAAGACCCACTGCTTCTGCTGCTGTTGCGATATGCTCCCATTTAGCAATGTTTTTCTTTTTTAAGAAAACTAATTCACGCATTTCTCTCATGAATAATAAGGCCTTTTCCTCATCCTGTAACTGTGCTGCTTTAAACGCTATTGAAGGCGGATAGGAAGAGTTTAAAGGGTCTTCTAACCATAAATCACCATCAATAGGCATGTCATAATGAAGACTCACTTCGTCCCAATGACTTGCAACATCTTTTGGAGAACTTATACCACCGCTATTATAATTCCAATCAGGTAGTAAACCACCCATTCTGTATTCTATTTCAATATGATCACCATATTCCAGTTTTAGTTTTCTTAACTGCGGCTCAATTCCCCAACAAGAGGAACAAATAGGATCAGTGAAGTACACTAATTTTACAGGTTTTTCACCAACATGAGCAGTTTTTAAATTTTCGTCTTTTTTCTCATCACCTGGCATTTCACACATGCCTGTTTCTATATCACATAATAGTGGGTTCGTATTACTTGTTTCTTCTTTTAAATTTTTCATATCTTCTATGTTTTTTGATTTGTTTTGTCCTTGAGAAGTATTCACACTTATCAAAGAGATTAATAATGTTAAGAGAGTAAAAGTTCTTACCATGATCAATTTTCGGTTTGAGTCGTTAGAGGAATTAATAAATACAACTATATTAATAGCATAAACTAATTCCTTTAAATGCTGATTGATAATACAAATATACTCCGATATAAGTGTATATTTGGTATGTGTTCCCTGTAGGGAACTAGTTTCTTACAGGGAACTACCCTTGTTAATTCGCATTATTTAATACATTTTATTGAAACTTTTATCTATTGATTGCTAATGATTAATATCATTTAAACAAAAAAGATATAAATTAAGTTTAGATTCTTTTGATTGTATGTTTCACTTGTAATATCCCAGATATAGTAGAATCAGGAAATTTGGAGTCATTCTAAAATCAAAAACAATCACGTGAATCATATGAGTTAATGTAGTGATGAAAACGTTATTTTAAATCGGAAAAGATGAAAAAGAAAGTAGAAGTAAATAACACTCCAGTTTGTCAAGTTAGGATGCAAGGTATTAGTGATAGTCTTAGTATTCTATCAGGAAAATGGAAACTCCATATATTAGGAACTTTGATTGAAGGCAATGCACTAGGATTTATGGATTTGATGCGAGAGGTTCAAGGTATTGGTACAAAAATGCTATCCAAAGAGCTTAAAGACCTGGAAATGAATCACTTAATTAATAGGGAAGTAATGGATACCAAACCCATAACTGTCCAATATTCGATTACGGAATATGGCGCTACTCTTGCTCCACTTATAGATGAGCTAGCTAAATGGGGTATTGCATATAGACAGTCTTTATATAGTGCATCTCATGATGAAACAGAGTAAATTATTTGCTTTTTGCTAAGATGCGTTGAGCACTATCAGCAGCGCAAATTATTCCTGCTGCCATCATGATTATATCTTTAATCACTAATCTACCGGCACCAGATAAATACGGAAAACCGTGCTGTGGAGTAGGGAAGTCACCACCTAAATTGGGCACATAAACTTCAGGTGTTGTGATTAAGAAAGTGAGCGTGACTATAGACATACCGAAAGTGAGTAAGCCTCCGATGAGTCCTATTTTAGCGTGCCAAATCCCTAAAAGATTGAGTAGTCCAATAATGACAATTACAGTTCCTAAGCCATAAGAAAAGATATACGTTCTATTTTCTTTATGCCAGTCAATATTTTTTTGGACTGTTTTGCCTTCAGGATTCCTATAGTCTTGGTATTCAGGTGCGTCTTTCGCATAAAAGAATGACATCAGTGGACTATTTGCTACAAAAGGCACAATGCCATCTGCTTCATATTGATAAACCTTTAGCCCTCCGATCCATGCCATAACAATGAAAATCGCGAATCTTGCAAAATGAATAAATGAGGACTGACTTTTAGCTAATAATATAATTAATTTTTTCATTATGATTTATTTCTTTCTTACTATTACATAATCTGCAAAACCATAAAAATCCCAAAATACGCCACCTTTTACATAACCTTTGGTGAAGAATTGAAGGACTATTTTATGGGCATTAGTGCAATGTTAAAATAACTTCTTCGTGTTTTTGCTTCGATAACTTGATAATCATATTTCATGAAAATATTGCAAATCTCTTTTATTGAGAAAATTCTACAATGAGTTGGGTCGTCAAAGAAATTTAAAGTCTCTCTGCGAGATGGGAATTGTGTACTTCTTTCACTTGGAAATTCTACATAAAAAATACCATCTTTTTTGAGTTTGGGCATGAGTCCTTTTAAAACCTCATCGCCATTATGCAAATGTTCAATGACATGACTCATAATAATGACATCATAATAATCTTCAGGTATTGTCTTAAAATCTAACGCAGTTAAATCAAGTTCAATGAAATTATCCATGAGGTCAATATCACGGGTATCATTTCTATATCCTTGGTTTTTATCAACTCCTGTATAATGACAACCTTTTATCCATTTTTTTGTGATGCTTGCAGAATGACTTCCAGAACCAATATCTAATATTTTAGTTTGTTGACCATTGAGATGTTTTGAAATCTTCTTGATCCTGAAGGGTTGGAAAAATGTACCCATGAGTTGAAATTGATTTTAATTTGCTCACTATAGAAATGCAGTTTAATGTATCTTCTCATTAAAAAATCCAATACTAAATGTCAGAACTGATGAATACTTATAGTGTCAATAATATCGATAAACTTAAGACCTTTTTTTATATTTTACTATTTACCTACTTCAATAAACCTTCTGCTAAGGCCACCCAATAAGCAGCACCAATGGGGAGTAAATCTTGATTGAATTGATATTGTGGATGATGAAGCATAGGTCCATCTCCGTTTCCTAACATCACATAGTTTCCAGGTTTATGCTCAAGCATAAATGCAAAGTCCTCACTGCCCATAAACGCTTGTCCATTATGGCAAGCTTTATTTTCTCCAAAGGTGTTTTTTGCTATTTCATAAGCTTTACGTGTTTGTTCGGTGGAATTCACCAAAACAGACCCAACGATACCTTCTTTAATCGTATAATTACAACCGTAAGTTTCCGCTTGGGCTTTCGTTATACTTTTTATCCGTTTTAAAACCATATGTCGATTTTCGCTATCCATATTTCGGATACTCAATTTCAAATGTGCTTTTTGGGGAATAATATTACCTGCTGTTCCTGCATGAAATGCACCCACATTTACCACACATTGTTTCCACGGAGAAACATTTCGACTCACAATCGTTTGTAAAGCCATCACTAAAGAAGATGCACAAACAATAGGATCCACTCCTAATTCAGGAATTGCTCCATGACTTCCTTTTCCTTCAATTTCTATTTCCCAACTATCCACTGCAGCCATCGTTTCCCCTTCACGAAAAACAAATTTCCCGAATTCATAAGTTGGCATATTATGCAGTGCATAAATCTCGTCCATAGGGAAACGGTCAAATAATCCATCCGCTATCATGGCTGGAGCACCTTCCATAGTTTCTTCTCCAGGTTGAAATATGAATCTTACCGTACCATTAAAGTTTTTAGTTGCTGCTAAATATTTTGCTGCGCCTAGCGCCATAGCCGTATGTCCATCATGACCACAAAGATGACCTACGCCATGGATACTGCTTTTATAGGATAAATCATTGTCTTCTTGAATAGGTAAAGCGTCAAAATCAGCACGAATTCCGATTGAACGATCGCTATTACCTACCTTTAACGAAGCCACTATGCCATACTTTCCTACATTTTCCACAATTTCGTAAGCCTCAAAAGACTTTAATTGTTCCACAATAAATTTTGAAGTATGCTCCTCTTGCATAGAAAGTTCTGGCGACTGATGCATGAATTCTTGCCAGGTTTTCATCTCATCGTGTTGTGCTTTTAAAGCATTGATTAGTGTTGTATTCATAAGGAGAAGATAAATTGGTTTTGAAATGATGTGTTATAAATTTTTCAGTAGCTATAGTTTAAAACGGTTGTTTGTGCAAATAATTATGAATTTCATTAAAGTTATTTACTTCTCGAATAATGTATTATGGAAAGACAAAGTGGGGGAAATTAGTTTAAATCTGTTATATATACTTTATATGACTTTAAAATCATTATAATCTACATCTAATTTTATCCCAAATTCTTTTTCTAAAACAGAAAAATAAGAGGCATCGTCTTTAATAAAATGGATTTCTTCTTTTCCATTTATTACTTTTTTAAATCTGTCATTAAACAAAGTAAGCATTCCGTTTTTTACAGGTAAAGCGGCCATTCTTGCGTTGATAAAAAATGAATCTGGACTTGTAGATGTAAAATGATTTCCCAATTTGAGGTCAATATCTAAAACAGTGCTTAAATCAAAACTATATAGGTTTCTCCACTTATCCTCTTGTTTGCTCTGAAGCATATACCCAAATAGCTCACTATCAATTAGTCTATAACTTTGATGCTCAAATGTGATGACTTCGTTGTAAACAAGTGGAATGGGAATAAGTGGCGATTCAGCTCCGAATCCTAAATCTACCAACCACTTTTTATCATGAATAGTTACTAAGGTTGTTTGATGTGTTCTTCCTGTTGGGTCTTCAGATAAATGAACTCGTCCAAGTAAGGCGCGTGCTTCAAATCCAAAAGCTTTTAATGCAGATAAAAGCAGTCCGTTAAGTTCAAAGCAATATCCGCCACGCTTTTGTTGGACTAGTTTTTCAAATATGGATTCAGGATTAATATGAATACTTCTTCCAAGACAAATGTCTAAGTTTTCAAAAGGAATAGTTGTGTGTTGAGCACGATGAATTGATTTTAAGCAATCGTGATTTACAACTATATTTTCGTGGTGGTTGATTCGTTTCAGGTATGCTTCTTTATTAAATATTGGGTTTTTCATTTTGGTGAGGTTGTGGAGGTGTATAAGTTTGACGCTTGTCTTGTTGTGCTAAGGATTTATTTTTATCAATCCCAAAATTGCCATTCTTTCATCTAACTATGATAGTAATATCCGCAATTTGTCATGACTTCATACTTTAGTTTAAATTTTTTTCTTGTCGAATCAGGTTGCTAGTCGAATGAAATAGCAAAGACTCCCCAATTACTTGTTGGAATTGAATTTATAAAATCAGGTTTAAGTTCTTCTAGGGTCAATAGATAGAAGGGCTGTTTTAATTATTCATGGTTTGTTTTTTAAATTCAGCCAACGGTCAAGTATAAGCGTAGTGCGGGATTTCAAGGCACTTACCTTTCAATTTAGCACTTAGTTTATTAAATGTAATTACTTTTATATCAGCAATTTCGCCCGCATTACGTATAGCCAATGTTGGGCAATCGTACTTTTTTTTCGTCTGTCTGTCAGCGTTGGCAAAGACATACTCTTTGGCAAGTTTTGGCTTGTGTGTCGGCTGGTGCGACTTGCCAATGTGTATGGCTTTTAGCGTTGGCTTATTCATTTAAGATTCTTTTTCTTTCGTTTTAAGTTCATAATTACCAAGTCTTAATAATGCAACAATTAGCAATAGCATAACGGCTGATGTGTAATTCTTAGTTGTATAAAAGCAATGAGCAACATTGTTTCTCAAATTCATTCCGCTTGGTGTGAAAAGAAATTTAAAAAAGGCAATGTCATCTTCAGGAATCAATGCCTTTAACTTTTCGTTATTCAATAATTTGTCAAATTTAATCCGTTCTTTTGTCACGTTGTCTTCAATTTCTATGGTCTGAGCACCAATCATTCTTGAGAATTCACGCAATAGTCCTTCAAATTTCAATACCAAACTATCTATTGCTAATATGTAGCCTTGTGGATTATGACTGTTTGTTTTTAAATCAATTTCTGTTTGAACAAAAAAGCTTTGTAGAGATGGTGAAAGTAGCTCAATCCAATTAAAACCTTGAGTTTCGTTATTTGAATCTATGTAAGTGAAATCTTGACCGTACCAAGATTTATCTTTTAAGTGTTCAATCAAGCTTTCATAGGAAATTTTTTTATTCTTTATTCCTTCTATAAATATTAATCCAATTTCACGATTAGAAATATTTTTGATGTAATCATAATAAAAATTTGACCGTCTCGATTTGGTTTTACTGAAGTTGTTATTGATGTCAAAGACCATTGCAGACGTAAAGCCGAGCAAAACATCCTGGCTCTCATCGTTTAAGAGATCCACTTTAGGAAGTAAATTGTCTAAAATTAAATACTGATAGATGTCTTTAGGCTTTCCGATTTTTATTAAACAATCTATTTTTTTCTTTGTGAAATCCCACCATTTATTGAAAGGATTTAGTAGTTCTTCATTATCTTCGGAACTGACCGATATTCTTTTCAAATCAATTGTTTTTTTTGCTTGCTCCATTAGAACAGCAGTTTGCTCAATCTTTTCTTTATTATTAGCCTTTTTATATTCTTCTATGGCATTTGTGTAATAAAGTTGAGTAATAAAACCAACGACTTTTTCTTTTTCAAGTCGCAAAATATGATAATCGCCTAATTTTTCGTGATATTCATTTATTTCATCCTTAAGGTTTAGTTTTCGACTAAGAATCACGAGTAATTTTAAATAGTTTTCTAAAACCCTTTCGTCTAAATCGGAAATCTTGTTTTTTGAGTAATCAAAGAATTTTTGAATGATTGAAGAATCTATTTTTTTGCCATTTTCAATGATGAAATCCATCAATGAATACTTAGTGTAATCGTTGATTTTATCACTTTCTAAAAGCGAAACCAAATAATTTATAATTTCATCCTTTCTGTAATTTATAGTTTGGCTAAGGAAAAAAAGATTTTTGAAGTACTTGCCAAATGAAGAGCATTGCATATTATCATCAACTGAAAACGAAGAGTTTTTTAAAAGCAGTAAATAGCTTTCAATTGCTTTTTCAGCAAAACCTCTGTTTTTTTGTGGTCTTAACCAAAGTAGATGATTGTACTTTGCTTTGTATTTTGGGTTTTGTACTTTATTTGCCCGTGTTAATATATATTCATAATAGTCGGCGCCTTGTTCACTGTGAACATTGTAAAACTTATAAATCGGTATACCGTTCTCTATTGAGAAATCAGTAAAAACTAATTCATAACAACACTGTTTTTTATTATCTACATCTTCAATTTCACTAATTAAAGCTCTTATATATTGGTATGTGTCAGTGTCCACAGACTGAAAATTAGTATCATTTTCAAGGTATTCGTAATATTCATCTAAATTCTTAAAATCCATTTTGTAGTAGGGTTTAGATGATTTCAATTTTATCAATTTCCTTCATCAATCTATCCGTCTCCGTCAATGCCACAATAATCTTCTGATAATGCAAAATATCATCAAATTCTAAGGTTCTTCCTTGACGGTCTTTGAGCCATTTTTGAGCAGGTTGATAGCCGCCAATGTAAAACTCCCAAGCAATTAGCGGAATGTTGTCAAAATATTGCTCCTCATTTATCCATATTCTTCCAAGTCCGTTTTCTTCGTCAAATAGTTCCCAATTTTTTTTGCCAATTTTAGTTGTAATTATATTATCTCCGTCAATTGGATATTGCGTAATGTATTCTTCCACAATTGGAGATTCTAACAAATGTATTTGCCGTATTTCTCCACCCAGTTTTACCAATTGCCAAAAAGTATCTTTATCTTTTGGATAAGGTACTCTCGGAAAATCAATTTTTAAAAACTCTTTGTATTTTTCTCTGTAAGTAGGTGAATGCAAAACCGCATAGATGTAATCTAAAATATCAATTGGAGCAAAAGTATCTTTGCTTGTAGCTTTTTCATTGGTAAATGTTAAGCCTAATTTCTCCGCAATTTGATTTACAATTTCAGCTTTTAGATTTGGTTTTCTTACGGCTGATTGTTCAATAGTATGTTGTCCGTTGGTTTCTGGATAGAGATAAAGAGGAAAACCATTTCCTGTACCGAACAATTTGGCACTTGCCGTAATATTTCCTTCAAAAATCTTATTAGTTATAAAGTTATGTCTGTAATCTTGTGTTGTTTGTCTAGGAACTATCAAAGCTAAATTGTCTGCCAATAAATGTTTCATAACATTATATCTACCATTACAAACAAACCCGTTTTGTTTTCCTGAATAGAAAGTTTTTCTAGTGTCGAATGGTCTGTAATAAACATTTTGCCAAACATTTTTATTGTTAATATTTAGTTTTACATCTTCTTTTGCTCTGCTAATTTTCCAATCTCTTGCGTCTTTAGTGTTATATTTTGATGCAATTTCATTTTCTTCCAAAGTGAGAAAATCATTTACTACATTTTTTAAAGTGTCTTGTTTAAAATGTATGGTAATTGCGTCACGAATTGTTTCTATACCTGGTACTTTTTCAATAAATAATTCATCCACTTTAAATCCATTCTTATACTTCTCTTCAGATTCAAAATCTTTCGGAACAAAAAAGTAATAAGGTTTTTTGAATTCAAGTTTTGACCATTTGATTTCAGAAATAGTTGAATTGTTAAGTGTTTCATATTTGAGATTCCTTTTTCCTTGCAAATCAAAATGATAAACTTCCCCTAATTCCGTTTTCTTCTTTTTATTTGTTTTTACGAAGATGTTAATGGAAACACCTTGCATAATATCAAACACATTTTGGTCAGGGCTTCCATCAGGGCAAACTTCTTTTTTCTTGGCATTTCCGTGTAAATCCAATATGTATATTTTATCAAAACTCTCTAACAAATGTTTTCGCATTTGCCTGTGAGTAATACCATCTAAGAAGCTGTTATTGGAAATGTAAGCCAAAACGCCACTTCCATTTTTGTCGATATAATGTTGTCCGTAACGTATGAATTTGATGTAATCATCATCCAAGTTGATTTTACGTTCATTGAGATTTTTCTTGTAGTCAGAAATTAAATCTTGAATCCAATCATTCTTATTAGTGCTACTTACAGCATAAGGCGGATTTCCAATAACACACATCACAGGACACATCACAGGCGTATCACGCTTAATATGGTTTGCTTCATTCGCTTCACTACTCAACCAATTGGCAAATAAAGTGCTTGTATCTGGGTGGTATTCTTCTAAACTATTGGTTAGATAAACTCTTGTACGTTGGTCTTTTGTCGGTTTAAATCCTGTTTCTTTTAACAACAAATCTAATTGCAAATGAGCCATTGCATAACTCGCCATCAATAATTCAAAACCGTTTAAACGTGGTAGCAAATGATCTTCTACATAACCACTCCAAATACCTTCTTGTCCTTTAAATTTTTTATGAACGTGTTTTATTACTTCCGCTAAAAAAGTTCCTGTTCCTGTAGCTGGGTCAAGAATTTGTACTTTATGTACTTCCTGTTCCATTTGTTTATAACCCGTTGCAGAACGTTTGTCAGCCGTTTGAGTATTTACAGATATTTTTGTTTTTGAAGTGTCTGCTAAGCCTTGTGGCAAATCAAATTCTGTTTTAAGAATATCATCAACTGCACGAACAATAAAATTGACAACAGGAGCAGGCGTGTACCAAACGCCTCTTGCTTTCCGTAGTTTTGGGTCGTACTCTGTCAAGAACGTTTCATAAAAATGGATGATTGGGTCTTCCATTTTTGTAGTCTTTCCGTAATTTTTAAGAATTTCTTCTACGTTACAGGCTAAGAATATTTCTGCAAGATTTTCTACAATCCATTTAATTCGGTCGTCAATATCTGGTCCGGCAATGTAGCCGAATAGTTTTCTTAAAAACGGATTTGACTTTGGAATTAGTTCGGCTGCTTCTTGTCTACTAAAACTATCTAAACTTGGGTCGTGCAATCGAGCTGCAAACATTCCATATGCAATTGTTTGAGCGTAAACGTCTGCAAATCCTTTAGGTGTAATATCGTGAATTAAAATTTCTTTGAAAGCTTGCTTTTGTTCTCGAAGTGTACTGTTTTGATGATTTTCTTCATCACTTATCAAAGCTTTTCCAATAACGTCAGAAAGAAGGCGGGCTTTGCCCGCCATCATTTCTGCTAATTTTTTTGGACTTTTTATGTTTTGTCCAATGTGAACACAAAAGTCTTTGATTAGATTTTCAAACCTTGCAAAATTTTGAGGTAGAGCAATAATTCCTTTTTCTGTTATTTCGGCAATGGCTATTTTGGTAATAAATTCTCCATTATTGTATAAATGAAAATCTATATAGTCCGTAAAAATCAGATTGTCTAATGATGCTTTGTAGCGGTCAAATTGTTCTTTGTTTACAGATTTCTTTTTTCCTTCAAGGTCTTTGTCGCCAATGTCTTTAGCTTCAATAAACCCTACTGGAATATCCTTTTTTGTCAATATGTAGTCAGGTGCTCCGCAAGATTGTCTTTTTGGTTCGTTGGTTGCTCTGATTTCAGGCACTAAACTTTCCAATAGCTGTTGTAAGTCGCCTCTAAAAGTATGTTCGGTTGCGTTTCCGAGTTTGTATCTCTGATTTATATTGTCAATGTAATTTTCTATTGTCATTTATTCATTTTGTTTTCTGTCGAGCGTTGGCAAGAAACAGCTCTTTTGGTTTTTTAGCGTTGGCTTTCGTGTTGGCAAAAACCAAATGTGCTGTTTGTGCGGCTGGTCTTTTTTGTATGTTGCCCAACGTTTTGCAGCTACCCGAAGGTGGCGATTTCGAAGCACTTCACTGTCAATTAAGCACAAACTTTGATAGAAGCACAAAGCTTGATGTAACCACTGAACCGCCACTTTTGGGTAGGTGCTGTTAGCGGCTGGTTATTCTTTCAGGAGTTTAAATGTCTGTTGTGGATAGTCGCCAATTTGTAACAAGTAAGTTCCTGTTGAAAGTCCGTCTAATCTTATCATTATTTGCTCACTATTAATAATGCCCGAATATATCTCTCGTCCAATATTGTCAAGCAATTTGAATGGCTTATTTAATAGATAGCTGTTTGTTTCAAGAGTTATTATGTCAGATGTGGGGTTTGGATAGATTTTTAAGTCAGCAAAATATACTTCGTTAATGGATGAAGATGGGTCTGCTTTTGTTGTAAAACTCCAAACTGTAGTCCACTGTCCCCAAGTTGTCCCATTAGCAGCACGAACTTTCCAGTAATATATTTTTGATGGTAAAATAGTTACTGTGTATGTAGAGTTTGAAGTAGTATAGGTCTGCGGACTTGTGGTAAAGTTCTGTGTCGTATCAATTTGCAACTCATAGTTTGTTGCACCAACATTGTTAGACCAATCCAATACTAATGACGAGAATTCTTGATTAGTTGAATTGTTTGCAGGGCTGATAAGATTAAAGTTTTCCAATGAATTTGTTGTAAAACTCCACACGTTGCTATATGCACCCCAATTTGTTCCGTCCGATGCTCTTACTCTCCAGTAGTATTGAGTGTTTGGGAGTAATCCACTTCCTGTGTAGTTGGACGATGAAGAAGTGAATGTCTGTGACGAAGAAAATGTTTGAGAAACGTCAATGTCTATTTCATAAGAAGTTGCACCAAATGCATCTGACCAGTCAAAAGATAAGCTCGAAAAATTCTGATTTGTTGACAGATTTATTGGAGCGATTAATTGGAAATTATCCAAGTCGGGAACTGCATCACCTAAGTATCTTGCAATTGCAAAATCACTTCCTGTGTATCCTACGGCAATAATCTTATTGTCTGTTTGTATAACCACATCGAAACATTCATTGAGAGGGTTGCTACCAAATGTTGTAGTTATTTTTCCGCTTGTTCCGAAACTATTATCCAAAGATGCGTTAGTGTTTAGTCTTGCAATTGCAAAAGTTTTTGTTGTAGTAGTTCCAGAGGAACCTGCAAGAATAAATTTGCCGTTGTTATCTTCCACAAGTCCATAAGCGATATCGTCAAGTGTTGAACCCCAATCAGCCATTGCAGACCAAGAACCCGTTGTTCCATTAGAATTTAATTCAAAAATTGTAAAGTCATACTTCAATGTGCTGAGATAACCGCCACCTGCCATTAAAATATTGTTATTCGGTTTTAGCAACATTGCAAAAGCTCTGTCGTGTCCGTTGAAACTGCCATTGTAAACATTAACTCCATCACTTGAAAAAGTAACGTCCATTGTTCCATCACTATTAATGCGACAAGCCCAATAGTCAGAGTCCCAAGATAACCCAGGGAAATCTCTCCAACCGACTGCACTGATTTTACCATTTGCCTGAACCGCTAAATCTTCTACAGAAAAAAGATACTGATAATCAAGACTTGTTATCCATAGCAGACGAATTCCATTGCTATTGAAAGTGTTATCAAGAGTTCCATTACTTAAATATCTTGCAATAACAGGTTTAGATACTGAAGAGCTGATTATTGTTGCACCACCAACAATGATGTTACCAGTGAGTTGATGGATTTTTACAACTTTTATTTCGTCATGCTGTGAATTTTCAAAGTCTGTCAGAACAATACCATTATTTCCAAAGGTATTATCTAATGAGCCATCATCATTGTATCTAACCAATGCAGCATCTTTATTGCTTCCATTGTCACTGTAACCCGCTAAAACTATTTTACCGTCAGTTTGTAAGGCAACGCTGTAAGCTACATCATCACTGCCTGTTTGCAAGTCGGTTGTAACTACGCCATTGTTGCCAAATGTGTTGTCTAATGAACCGTCAGAATTGTAACGGACTATTGCAAAGTCTTTGCCTGTGATGGTGCTTGTGGAATGTCCGGCAACAATAATTTTTCCGTCCGTTTGAATGGCAACACCGTAAGATTTGTCTTGTCCGGGTGTTATTGAGGTAACTACTTTGCCACCATTACCGAAAGTTGGGTCAAGTGTCCCCGCAGGTTGTGCCAACACGTTCAATGTTGTCAACACAGTCAAAATTGTGATGATGTTTTTCATATCTATTGTTTTTTGTTGTTTGTAATTTTATGTTCGTCAAAGTTAAAAATTCTCATAGTTAAATCGTCTTTGTTGCGGTGAAGTGTCTGTCTTAACTTGCCGCTAACGTGTGTATATACCGCACAAAACAATCGAGTGCGGTATATATCCACTATGGCTAGTATGTTTTAAAGTTGTGAAATATTAACAATTACTTCAAATA
>SMER01000008.1_pt1 | contig 88745 bp, 78 predicted proteins | sample 2456411 | NCBI WGS metagenome assembly SMER01 (sample SAMN10132597, study PRJNA489261) | soil metagenome | isolation source: day1 antibiotic-silt loam soil ammended with raw manure from dairy cow... | place: USA | collected 2015-05-01 | reverse complement strand
TCAATCATCTCTTTTGTTTTTTAAAGTTTTTCAGAACTTCTAATTTATAACATTGAGATGATTGTTTTTATTTACAGACACACTTTTTGGGACGGTATCCTTAAATCCATATTGGTTTAGCATTAATGGGGCTTCATTAATAGGGTTTAAAGAATTTAGCATGAAAAGAATTAATAATGGAAAATGAGATTTTTTATAACATTGGAAAAATCATTGAAAGAGATAGTAAAACATCGACTTACAAGTTTGCTCTATTAAGAGGGGTAATTGATATCATTCAAGAAAATTCTCCTTTTATTTCCATTGCAGAAGGACGTGCACATTTTCCGACAGGATTGCTTATTGAAAAATGGTTATTATATTATTATCCTTTATTTGATTCGAATATCTTAATCCCTCAAATTAACGGAAATGTCAATTTGGCTTTCAATAATGAAATATTGAATTTGATTGAAAGTTATAAATCTAGAGTAGGTTTTTCTGCATTTTATAATGATTTGAAATATAAAAATATTCCAACTGACTTACAAGATGACTTTTTTGAATTGGTCAAAAAACTAAGAGATACGATTACTAAAATGCCTATGAAGTACATTGGACGTTCTATAAAGGAAGAGTATTATTCCATATTTCAATATGAAAACACAAGACTTAAAAGAACATCATACTTTGACATTGAGCGTTTAATATTGGATTTCTGAACTTTTTCAATACCCATTGAATATTATAATATTTTTAAAATTTTAGGGAGTTTCATTAATGGACAAGATTCTATTATGTTTAAATGGGCAGAGTTTTCAGTACAAGCCTCAAAAAATAATTTATCCATTGATAAAGTTATTAATAAAGTTTTAGAGGGACCAATAACAACTAGAAATATAGCTGAATCAAAAAGACTTTATAAAAATATACTTCAACGTGAAGGTCAAGTGTATTGCGTTTGGTCTGGACGAAAAATATCTAATTATGATATTGATCATTTAATACCTTTTTCAGTATGGAAGAATAATGATCTATGGAATTTACTCCCATCAGATTCAAAAGTTAATAATCAAAAAAGTGATAAAATACCATCTCCAATACTTATTGAAAGACAAAAAGATTTAATTCTTACCTTTTGGGAAATGATTTATGAAAATCAATCCAATAGGTTTCAAAAAGAAATTCAAGTGGCACTTTTAGGAAATCATTCCTTTGATCAGTGGAAAGAAGTAGGTATTGAGCAGTTAAAAATTACATGTTCATATTTAATACAAAATAGAGGATTTGAATCATGGGAACAATAAATAAAAATAGTCATTTGACCGCCAAAGAAAGAGATACATTATCCTTTCCAGCAAGGATATTACTTGAGAAGAATAGGCTTCAAGGTGAGGTTTTAGACTTTGGATGTGGTATGGGAAAAGATGTAGAGCTTCTTGATGCAAAAGGGATAGATATTACTGGATATGATAAATACTATTTTCCTGATTTTCCACAAAAGAAGTTTGATACCATTATTTGTTTTTACGTGTTGAATGTACTTCTTCCAGAAGAGCAATCAAAAGTTTTAATGGAGTTATCAAGACTGATAAAGCCTACTGGAAAAGTTTATATGGCAGTAAGAAGAGAATTAAAATTTGAGGGATTCAGAACTCATAGGATTCATCAAGAACTGACTTATCAATGTAATGTTTATTTAAACTATGAAACCATTTTTAAAAATAAGTTTTGTGAGATTTATGAGTACCAACATTTTAATCAAATTAAAAGTACGACATCAAACTGTCCTTTTTGTTATTTAGAGTCCGAACGTGAATTATTAGTGGAGTCTGCCACTGCATTTGCTATATATGATAAATACCCTGTGAGTTCAGGTCACGTATTAATAATCCCCAAACGACATTGTGCCGATTATTTTGATTTGACATTTAAAGAACAATCAGCTTGTATGTTTATGTTGAATTATGTAAAAGAAATCCTTCAAGAGCAATTTCAACCAGATGGATTTAATATAGGTATCAATGTCGGAATTAAAGCAGGACAAACTGTACATCATGTTCATATTCATTTAATTCCGAGATATGAAGGAGATGTAGATGATCCTATAGGAGGTGTAAGAAGAGTAATACCTGAAAAAAGAATGTATTAATTGAATGACATCCTTTAATACATTAACCTTTTATGATAAAATTTAAAACAAAGGCTATTTCATCACCTTATTCATGATGATACCCCGTATTGTGAATAATGTTGAAAGCTCTGTATAATTGCTCTAAAAGTATCACTCTGACCATTTGATGCGTAAAGGTCAGCTTAGACAGACTCCAAGAAGCTTGACAAGCGTTTTTGACTTCTTCAGAAACGCCATACGCGCCACCGATAATGATATTTACCTCCCCTCTATGATTACTTTTAAGTTTTTCTATTTCATTTGCCCATCCTATAGAATGATAGGCTTTACCTTTATCATCTAAAAGAATATTATAAGCGCCAGGTTTCATTCTATTTAATAATAAAACCCCTTCTTTCTCTAAAATACTGCTTTGTGCTGTATGTATATTTCTCTTAGGTGGAGCTATAATATTAAATTGTACATTTGCAAATGGTTTGAGTCTTTTTTCATAAAACTCAATAGTTGATTTCCACTGTGGCTCAGCTGTTTTTCCTATACAAAGAATGCTTATTTTCAATTTTCTTGCTTTTATATTTGGCAAATATAAAACAAAGTTTTAGCTTTGCAATCCAATAATTGGCTCCGTAGCTCAATTGAATAGAGCATCTGACTACGAATCAGAAGGTTTCAGGTTTGATTCCTGACGGGGTCACAAAAAATCGCAATTTTTCGAATGAAAGATTGCGATTTTTTATTTTTTAGACTGTTTAAAGTTATCAAATATTATGTTTTTTTAACAGCGCTCTTACGAAGTACATTTTTTAAACGCCCATATAAATCTTACCTTTGCATCATTAGCAAATGAAAACTTTCCCATTTATATAGGAATCAAGAAAAATAAAACTCATGTTACAAATAAATAATTTTAACAAATCAAACTTACCCTCTCTAATAGAAAGTGATTTCATAGCCAATTTTCTTTATGAACAATTAGAACAATATGGTGATGCATTGGTGGACATAAAAGCAGCAATGGATTACGCCTTAGCAAAAGAGGATAAACCAGGTGGTTTTATTCTTACTATAGCTGATAACGATACTATTTATGGTGTCGCAGTGGTTTTAAATACACAAATGTCTGGATTTATTCCGGAACATATTTTGGTTTATATAGCAACCCATGCGGAATCAAGAGGCAAAGGAATAGGGAAACAATTAATTACAAGACTCATAGATGAATGTGAAGGAGATATCGCTTTACATGTTGATGCAGATAATCCTGCTCGAAAATTATATGAGCGTGTTGGGTTTGAAACACCTTATTTGGAAATGAGACTCAAGAAACAAAAATAATGGCATTTATAGTATTAGATAGAGAAAAATTAAGACATAATTATAATCATCTAGATAAGTTTTTTAAAGATCGAGGAACGGAGTGGGGTATTGTAGCCAAGCTATTGTGCGGAAATGAAACCTTCTTAAAAGAAGTTATTGACTTGGGGCATCCTCAAATTTGTGACTCCAGAGTGTCTAATCTTAGAACAATTAAAGAATTAGATCCCAATGTAGAAACGGTTTACATCAAACCACCTCCCAAAAGAAGTATTGACGAAATTGTGGACATCGCAGATGTTAGCTTTAACACAGAATTTGATACCATAAAATTATTATCCGAAGCAGCTCAAAAAGCAAAGAAAATCCATAAAGTGGTTATTATGCTGGAGCTTGGGGAATTGAGAGAAGGAGTGCTTCGAGATGAGTTCGTTAACTTTTATGAAGAAATTTTTCAATTACCTAATATCGAAGTAGCAGGTATAGGGACTAATTTAACCTGCATGTACGGCGTTTTGCCTAATAATGATAAGTTGATTCAACTTTCATTATACACTCAAATTATAGAGGCTAAATTCAATCGTAAGATCCCTTATATCTCTGGAGGTGCATCGGTTACGATACCATTGATTAAAAATAATTCACTTCCAAAATCTATTAATCATTTTAGAGTAGGAGAAACCTTGTTTTTCGGAACAGATGTTTATAATAATGAATCCTATCCGGATATGTATGGAGATGTGTTTACATTATATGCAGAAGTTTTAGAAATTAACGAAAAACCATTAGTTCCAGATGGAGATTTGGGTTTGAATTTAATGGGAGAGCAAACTCAGATAGATGAAAAACTATTAGGAAAAGAAACTACCCGTGCTTTGGTGGATGTTGGTTTATTAGATATAGAATCGGATCATATTTCTCCAAAAGAAGATTATATGGAAATTATTGGTGCGAGTTCTGACATGTTAGTTGTCGATCTGAAAGAAAATCTAAAAGGTGTGAGTGTTGGAGACTTAATACCTTTTAAAATGAATTACATGGGCGTTTTAAGAATAATGAATTCTGATTATGTCGGTAAACAAGTAAAATAACCTACGATAATTCAATCAAAATATAAGATAAAAAAAGCCGGATAACTTATTACAAGTTATCCGGCTTTTTAATGTGTGATATAAATTAATTATATAGTAAACGCTTGATTAATCAACATTTCTTGTTCTTCTAAATGCATTTTTGAAAAGCCTGTCGCATTTGAAGCACTTGCTTGTCGAGTCAGATAACCTAAGTTGATCTTAGTATCTAAATTCATTCTTAAGAAAGATGCCGCACCTTTGTTACGAGGCTCTTCTTGAATCCATAACCATTGAGCTACATTATATTTTTGATATAATTTATTGATTTGCTCTTGAGGTAAAGGATAAAGTTGCTCTATTCTAATGATCGCAATGTCTTCTCTGTTTTCCTTGATTTGCTTTTCAGATAAGTCAAAGTAGATTTTACCAGAACATAACAATACTCTTTTTACTTTTGAAGGATCCTTAATGAATGGATCATCTAATACTTCTTGGAATCTTGTTCCCGTACTAAACTCTTCAATAGTAGAATAAGCTCTGGTTTGTCTTAAGTTTGCTTTTGGGGAAAAATTAATCATTGGCTTTCTAAATGGTAGAGCTAATTGTCTTCTTAAAGCATGGAAAAAGTTTGCAGCTGTAGTAATATTAGTTACATACATATTGAAATCTGCTGCTTGTTGTAAGAATCTTTCTAAATAAGCACTACTATGATCAGGACCACCACCTTCATAACCATGCGGTAATAGCATTACCAAGCTGTTTTGAACATTCCATTTTTGTTCTGCACTGGTAATATATTGATCAATAATAACTTGAGCTACGTTAACAAAATCTCCGAATTGAGCTTCCCATAAAATTAATTTATTAGGGTCAACTAAAGAGTATCCATATTCAAAACCAACTACAGCATATTCACTCAATAAGGAATTGTATATCTCAAACTTCGCTTGATCATGTTTAATTGGGCTTAGTCTATTATATTCTTCATTAGTGTTTTCGTCAACAAGAACAGCGTGTCTATGAGAGAAAGTCCCTCTTTTTACGTCTTCTCCTGACATTCTAACACTCTTACCATCATGAACTAAAGATGCATAAGCTAATAATTCAGCTGTTGCCCAATCGATCTTTTGTGTGTCTCCGAATTCTTTGACTTTTCCATCTAAAAGTCTTCCGATTCTTCTATTAGGTTTAAAGCCTTCTGGTAATTCAAATAATGCATTAAATAATTCTTCCGCAGTTGCTTTATCAATTCCAGTTTCTGGAGATTGTAAAAAATCTTCTGCTTTTGATTTCTTCAATGCTTTCCATTTTTTCTCAGGCTCTTGCATTTTGTAAGGGAATGAAGTTTGTTTTACTTCATCCAATCTTGCTTGCAATTCATCCCAGAATTTTTTTTCTAAACTAGTTGCCAATTCTTTAAACTCCGGTTTTCCGTTATTTAAAAGGCGTTGCGTATAAACCTCTCTTGGGTTAGGATGCTTTTCTATTACAGAATACATTTTAGGTTGTGTGAACTTAGGTTCATCCCCTTCATTGTGTCCATGTCTTCTGTAAGAAACCATATCGATAAAGATATCTTCCTTGAAAGTTTGACGATATTTAATGGCGAAAATGGCTGCTCTTACTACTGCTTCCGGATCATCTCCATTCACATGTAAAACGGGTGCATCCACAATGGAAGCTATACTTGTACAATAGTTTGAAGAACGTGCATCTTTATAATCTGTTGTAAATCCTATTTGATTATTAATAATGAAATGAACGGTTCCATCAATACTATAACCATCTAACTTGCTCATTTGTAGTAATTCATATACTACGCCCTGAGCTGCAACTGCTGCATCACCATGTATGATAATAGGTAATACTTCAGATTTGTTATGATTATAAATGATATCTGATTTACCTCTTGCGTATCCTGCAACAACAGGATTAACAGCTTCTAAATGAGAAGGATTAGGTAATAATTGTACATTAATTTCTTTTCCTGAAGGAGATTCAATAGTACTATTAAATCCTAAATGGTATTTTACGTCTCCACCTCCTAAAGGTATATCGGAAGGCATATTTCCTTCAAATTCAGAAAATACTTGATCGTATGTTTTACGCATAATGTTGGTCAAAACATTTAATCGACCTCTATGCGCCATTCCAATCACCACTTCTTTCACTCCACCATCCGCTGCAGTATTAATCATAGCATCTAATGCAGGGATCATACTTTCACCACCTTCTAAACCGAATCTTTTCTGACCGATGTATTTAGTAGCTAAGAATTTTTCAAATATAACACCATAGTTGAGTTTCTCTAAGATTCTTTTGGTCTCTTCTAGCGTGAAATCCTCCATCATGAAAGACTCAAAGTTATCTCTTACCCAAATATGTGCATCTACGCGATTAATGTAAGTGTATTCAATACCCACATTACCCGTATATATTTTTTTAAGTTTAGCAATAATTTCTGCTAAAGTAGCATTTGCAAGACCTATATATCTTCCTGCGAAAAATCGAGAAGTTAAGTCACTATCAGTTAATCTGAAGTTTTCTAACTCAAGCTGTGCATCTACATTTTGACGACCACCAATAGGATTAATTGTGGCTAATAAATGACCTCTTTTGCGATAGCAACGAATCAATTCATAAACCTTAATCTCACTGTGAATTCTTTTTATAACATCTTCTTGTGGTGCGCTTGACATAGATGCTCCTTTCTCAGCAGTTACACCTTCAGTGCCACCTTGAGAAATTGCAAAATCAAACCCTTCAAAGAATTTTTTCAATTCAGAGTCTACAGAACTTGGGTCTTTTAAAAAATCTTGGTATAAACCTTCTATAAAAGCAGGATGCGAATTGGTGATATAGGAAAAATCTTCCATTTGTGCTTTGGATTAATTTAAATCGTTACTTAAAATACTGATAAAACAATGAAAACAAAGTTACATTTTTTATTGAGAATTACCTTAGCAAGAATTACTAAATAATAGTCAATATAAATAAATGTTATTTTACGATAGTATAGCCTTAATTCCAGGTAATTCTTTACCCTCAAAATACTCTAATAATGCACCACCACCGGTAGAAACATAACTGACATCATTTTGATAACCAAATTTGTTAACTGCAGCCACACTATCACCACCTCCAACTAAAGAATAAGCACCTAAATCAGTAGCTTCTTTTACTCCATCTGCAATAGCTTTTGTACCTTTTTGGAAATGCTCCATTTCAAAAACACCCATAGGGCCGTTCCAAAGAATAGTTTTGCTTTGAAGTAAAACTTCTTTAAATGCTTTTTGAGCTTTAGGACCAATATCTAATCCCATCCATCCTGCAGGGATTTCATCACTTTGTGCAGTCTTTATTGCAGCGTCGTTAGAAAATGCATCTGCTATAGTACTGTCTTCAGGAAGATGAATATTTACGCCGTTCTTTTTTGCTTGATCTAAAATAGATAAGGCCATTTCTAAACGATCGTCTTCGCATAAAGAACTACCGATATCGCCACCTTTAGCTTTTAAGAAGGTATAAGCCATTCCTCCGCCAATGATGATATCAGAAGCTTTATTTAATAAGTTTTCTATGATTAAAATCTTGTCCGATACCTTTGCACCACCAATAATAGCTGTAAAAGGTTTCTTGCCATTTAATAAAACTTCGTCTGCTGCTTCAATCTCTTGCTCCATTAAATTGCCAAACATCTTAGACGAACCATCAAAGTATTGAGCTATAACAGAAGTAGAAGCATGTGCTCTATGAGCAGTTCCAAAAGCGTCATTGACATACACTTCTCCTAAATCAGCTAATTTTTTAGCAAAATCTTGATCTCCTTTCTCTTCTTCAGCGTACCAACGTAAGTTTTCTAATAAAAATACAGAACCTTTGGGTGCATTTTTCCATGCATCTAATGCAGTAGTATCTTCTAAACTAGAAATAAAGTGGACTTCTTTTCCTAAAAGAGTTGAAATTTCACCCATGATTCTTTTTAAAGAAAACGGAGTAATAGGCGTGTCAGGATTTTCTTTTAAAGCTTTTTGAGGACGTCCCCAATGACTCATTAATAAAATCGAGCCACCACCATTCAAAATCTTTTTCAAAGTTGGAATGGCAGACGTAATACGCGTGTTATCTGTTACCTTTCCTTGATCATCCAGAGGGACATTGAAATCCACTCTAACCACTACTTTTTTCTCAGAAAAATCGAAAGTATCTAATTTAGGAGTATTCATATTGATCATTTATTTTAAAATTATTGTTCATATTATTTATTCCCACTCATCTAATGGAATGTCAGACATGTTGGATTCGAAAATCTCTTCAGAAGGTTCAGAATCGCCATCGCCGCTGCTTGGACCAAAATAGAAATCTTGATCAGTTATACTTGCACAATTTACGAAACCTGCAGGTTGCTTGAACTTTTCTTTATTATTGATTCCAGTTCTCGGATCAGCCATCGCTTTTTTCATAAATAGCGCATAAATCGGTAAAGCTGCAGAAGCACCTTGGCCTTGAGCTGTGCTGCTAAATCTTAAGAAACGATCATCACATCCTACCCACGCACCTGCTAAAATTTGAGGACTATAACCAATATACCAAGCATCAGATTGATTGTTTGTGGTACCTGTTTTTCCTGCTAACTCCCCGGTTACGCCATATCTAAATCTTAGTCTTCCAGCTGTACCACCATCAACTACACCTTGCATGAGTTTCACCATTTTGAAAGCTGTATGCTCATCCAAAATCTCTTTTTGAATAGGAGCAAAACTTTGTAATAAGTTACCATGTCTATCTTCAATTTTAGTGATGAAAATAGGCTGTGTGTTAATTCCGTGATTCGGGAACATGGTATACGACCATAACATTTCAAATACTGAAATATCTGTTACTCCTAAAGCAATTGATGGAACAGGGTCAATTGGACTACTAATACCTACTTTTTTCATGAATTGAACAAAAGGATTTACTCCTAACATATTCAATAGATATAGAGAAGCATTATTTAAAGAAAGTGCTAAAGCTCGACTCATAGGAACGTTTCCATAACTTGATCCGCCTGCATCATAGTATTTCTTTTGTCCAGGAAATAATTGTGGATCTGTGTGTAAGATTGAACACGGAGAATATCCATTATCTATGGCTAAACAATAGAGCAGTGGCTTAATAGTTGAACCCACTTGCCTTTTAGTTCCTATATTAACGTGATCGAATTTATAAAACTTATGATTAATTCCACCCACCCAAGCTTTAATTTCACCTGTATAAGGGTCCATAGCCATAAAACCAGTTTGTAAAAAAGCCCTCATGTATTTAATAGAATCTGTAGGCGTCATTACCGTATCCACTACATTGTCTTTTGTATTCCAACTAAAAACAGACATTTCTGTTGGCGTTTTAAAGATCTCTAAGATTTCAGCTTCTTTTAATCCCTCTTCTTTATGGTTTAAATATCTTTCTGAACTTTGAATTAAGTTAACCAATACATTTTTTGGTGCGCCTGAGTTCCACACAGTTCCATTTTTAATCTTAGGTTGATTCGCAAAAGGAATTTGTAATTGACTCAAATGTTCGGTGACAGACTCTTCTGCATATTGCTGTAAAATTGGATCCAACGTCGTATAGATTTTTAATCCATCACTATATATATTAAATGTGACTCCGTTATCTTTTTCATATTGCTTGATCCAACGTTTCACTTCTTGCTCTACAATTTGTCTAAAATAAGGTGCAGGCCCTTCACTTTGAGTTTGTTTATTATAAAACAATACTAAGTCTTTGCTTTTCAGTTTACTCGCCGTGCTTCCATCAATATATTTATACTTTTCCATTTGATCTATCACCGTATTTCTTCTGTTCAGACTGCGATCTGGATTTCTACGAGGATTGTAAATGGTATTTCCTTTCAACATACCCACTAACACTGCAGCTTCTTCTATCTCTAATTCTGATGGGTTTTTACTAAAGAAAGTTTGTGAAGCATTTTTTATACCATAAGTATTGTCACCAAATGGAACTGTATTGAGATATAAAGTAATGATTTCTTCCTTAGTTAGATTTCTTTCTAACTTAATCGCCATGATCCATTCTTTCAACTTTATAATTGGCATGGCAAAAATATTCTTCTTTTGTCGAGGGAATAGATTTTTAGCCAGTTGTTGCGTAAGAGTTGATCCACCGCCTTTTTTACCTAATAATAAAACAGCTCTTAACACGGCAATGCCATCAATACCTGAATGACTATGAAAACGTGCATCTTCAGTGGCCACCAACGCATTAATTACATTAGGAGAAATTTCATCATGTTCTACAGGAGAGCGGTTTTGTATATAATACATGCCTAATAAACTCTCATCAGAAGCAAATACTTCAGAGGCAATAGAAGAACTTGGATTTTCCAACTCTCTGATAGAGGGCATATAGCCTAACCATCCTACATTAATAGCGATGACCAATCCAACAAAAATAATAATTCCGGTTAAAAAAAGTCGCCACAGAAACTTTGAAAACTTTGACATAGATTTTATTTAATCTGAGAATACAAATTTATTAGCTTTTTACGAGATAAGTTTGTTTGCTTGACGTTTATTATTTTTAACTTTCAAGTTATTGCGAATCGAAGCGTTCATCAAATGATTATTATGGTAAAAATAGGGAAAATACTTAAAAAGAAAGGATTTGATAATGAAATGATTATCAGTCTTGATATTAAAAAGGGAATTAAAGTATCTACAAAAAATATTCCTTTTTTGTTTTTAGAGTTATTGCCAGGTAGTAAAATACCATATAGGGTCAATAAAATACAACATCTTAAAAGTAATCAGTTTCAAGTACTATTGGACAGAGTGGAAGATGAGAGACAAGTCAAGGAAATTTTACAAAAAGATATTTATTTACCTCAAGAAGGTAGTGAGAAGTTAATAGGACAAGACGTGTTTTTGGAAGTCATTTTAGGATTTCAATTGTGGGATAAATCTAATAAAATTGGGCAGATAGATGACTTTTATGATTTAGAGCCGCATCCGATTTTAGTGGTTCATGAAAACGAACAAGAGTTATTAGTACCTTTTGTAGAAGAATGGATTAAAGAAATAGATGCAAAAAACAAGAAATTAATCATGGAATTACCTTTAGGGCTTTTTGATTTGGAAGAATAAATGTTACTCTTTTCTTTCTTGAAATTTCCTGAGCTGTGCTTTGACTTTAAATTCATTCATGAACGGCAATTCATAATATTCACCTTTCACCCACATATCTAAAGCATAATTAAAATAGGGGCTGCCTGGATTTCCAGATTGGCCTCCTGGTTTAATTCCGTATCCTTTTACACCTGAGTGTGGGTTTAAGTCAACTACCATGCGCCAACTCGGTCCATGTGTTGATGTTGTCGCATTCAATGCCGTATTCCATCCACCGTTAGGAATGTCTAAATAGCTAAATGCTTCTAGCCCCAACAAGTGTGTGATTTCAGTGTTTTTATAAGCACTCCAACGTTGTCTGTTTTCATTTTTCAATAATCGCATGCTATCAGCGGTTTGAACCAAACAATGCTCCATGATTTTATTCAGATTGATTGCTGCTCCATCATGATTAAACTCAAAGTATTTATTTTTTGGATAATGCAACATCAATTGAATAGTTCGCTCCAATCCTGGTCGAACTTTTGTTGGTAAATGACTAAAATGATGATTCCAGATGGTACTGTACACTAATTGATGCCAAATATGAAAAGCAGTTATAGTTTCTGAATCGCCATTGTAAAATGGTTGAAAGGAATCTGCCCAATGTTGGATATTAGCATCTTTTGATTCCATGTTGTCAATAGCTTTTTTGAAAAGTGGACCTAAGTCATTAGCTACAGGACTAAAATTACTATTTTGAATCACTTTCATATTCGTCACTGATAGAAAAGTAGAATCCTCCAAATGTTGATGAATCGACTTATTTCTGGCATCTGTGTAATTTCCATAAAGTTCATATGGATAGGAACGATCTGTAGGAGTATTGTTAGCAGAACTTAAAAAGTGTTCCTCAGGATTATAAGCGTAAGGTCTGTCTTCAGTTGGAATGTAATTTTTCCAGAGCGTTGAACTGCTATTTCCTAACATTACGAATCTGCCTTGATTTTTAAATTTGTTGGGAAAGTCACCTGCTTCTACAATTCCAATATTTCCTAAGATGTCACCATATACAAAGTTTTGTGCAGGACTTCCATAATAAGAAAGTGCTTTTTTAAACTCCTCGAAATTTTTACTTTTATTGAGCTTTATAAAAGCTTTAAGTTCGTTATTGGTCTCGTGTCCTTCCCACTTCATGGCTAATATCTTATTACTTCCAGAAGGTTCTTTGAAATTATTATCATAAATCACAGGCCCATGAACGGTATAAAGTATAGTATCTAAAAAATCGACTTCATTTCTGATTTTTATTTTCTCTATTCTATAATTAAAGGGAACCCATTCTTGATCAAAAGAATATGAAGTCCAATTGTCATTAGGTGTAATCTCATAAAAATCTTTGACGTCCGCATAGTGATTCGTTACGCCCCAACTGATGTCATCATTATAACCAATAATAATAGAAGGAATTCCAGGTAAGCTAACACCATAGACATTTTGGTATGGGCTACTTAATTGCATTTCAATCCAAATGGAAGGAATACTTAATTGTAAATGGGGATCACTTGCTAAAAGTACGTTTTCAAACATGGTTTTTTCAGGGCCCACCACCCAGTTATTACTTCCTACACTATTTAAACCATCTTCAAAATGAGCTACCGTTTTAGGATGAGGACCTAAGTTTTCTGGGATTTTAAAATCTGCAAAAACCATAGCTGCCGGAGCATTAGGTTTTTTAAGTTTTGGCGTATCCCATTTTTTAGTGATTGTAGGCGTAGCGTTTTGTGAATAAGCAGGAAATAAAAAATCAAAATCATAAGTACTTAACTCACTGCGATAATAAGAAAAGTCTATATCGTGACTTTGCCCAGTTAAGTCGTCACTTAAAAGTTTGTAAACTAACATGGATTTTAAATTCGTCCACTTTTCAGGAACATAACTTAATAACTTAAACTCAATAGGGTAATGATGAAATCTTAATTGTGATAAATAAGCATTAACGCCTCGGGTATATTGATCCATTGCTTTTTTAGTTTCTGGATCTTGTTCCATTTTTTTCAAAGCGGCTTCTGCTGCCCAAAGCATTCCCTTTCTTCTTTGCTCTTGATCTACTTTTAAAGCTCTCGAACCTAAAACTTCACTTAATGTACCGCCGGCTAATCTGGCGTAGAAATCCATTTGCCACAATCTAAAGTGCGCATGTAAATAACCTTGAGTAAAATATAAATCTTCTTCATCCACAGCGATAATATGAGGGATCATCCTATCATTAATGATGACTTGTAAAGAATCATTAAGAGAATCTGTAGGCATTAAAAAAAGAGGATCATCACCAGTTTTGTTTTCAGCATTAGACCAAAATCCTGTTTTAGGACTGAAAAATGGACCTAAAGCAGGTACTTTGCCGATGGGATTGTTTAATACTACAATCCAAACAACAACTACTATGAGCCAAATAAAAAACTGTATAAACCTGTTCATAATTAATAGCTTACTGAGGATTTATAATTCAAAAAAATCAAGTGCAAAGTCTTACCTAAGACAAAATATACTTTAATTCTTAAATATCCTCATGAAATCCATACCATTTGCATAGAGCATTAAGGCTAACAATAGAAGTAAACCAATAGTTGTAGCTACTTCCATTACTTTTTGGTTTACAGGTCTTCCAATAATCATTTCAACCAATATAAATATCACGTGACCACCATCTAAGCCTGGAATCGGTAGCAAGTTCATGAAAGCTAATATGAGAGATAAGAAAGCAGTTATAGACCAGAAACTTTGCCAATCCCATACATCTGGGAAAATGTTTCCAATACTAATAAACCCACCTACACCTTTATAAGCTCCTGTTTTAGGATTGAAAATTAAAGTGAATTGCTGAGCGTATGATTTCACTCTACTGATACTCATTTTCACACCTGCTGGAAAGGATTCGAAGAAACCAAACTTAAGCGTTTCAAATTCATATAGATTTAGGCTTTCTAAAAGTTCCTTATCTGGCATTTGAAATAAAACACCAATTGTACCTTCCTCACTAACTCCTGATTCTATCGCTAATCTTTCGCCATCTCTAAGTACTTCTAAAGTCACGCTTTCACCTGCTTTGGATTTGACGATATCTTGCATGTCTTTTGTGAAAGGGTTTTCCACACCTTCAACATTTACGATATAATCACCTGCTTGTAAATCCGTTTTACTTGCTGGAGAGTCTTCATTCACTTGTCCGACAACTGTAGGAACAGGTAAGCTAAATAATTGAGCTCCTTTGCTATCTATAAGTTGTTCAATAAAGTTAATCGGGAAATGAAGCTTTTCAATTTGTCCATTTCGTTCTACTTCAACCTCCTTTGCGTAAATCATCATGGGCATTAAGTCGTTAAAGTAAACAACCTCTTCTCCATTAATAGTCAATATTTTATCTCCATCTTGAAAACCAAGTTCATAAGCTAAAGAGTCCACGACTTGAACTCCATAGTTTAATTCACTCATAGCAAGCTTTTCTTGTCCCCAAGTGAAGAGAATCATAGCATAAATAAAAATTGCTAAGATTACATTGACAATAATACCACCTAGCATTATTAAAAGTCTTTGCCATGTTTTTTTAGATCTGAATTCCCATGGTTCAGCTGGTTTAGACAATGCGTCTTTATCCATGTTCTCATCCACCATTCCGGCGATTTGAACATAACCACCTAATGGGAACCAACCGATACCAAAAACAGTATCTCCCTTCTTTTTCTTCCATAAAGAAAAATTCAAGACATTACTAAAAGGGAATAAAAAGTCAAAGAATAAATAAAACTTTTCAACTTTAGTTTTAAATAATCTTGCGAAAATATAATGACCTAATTCGTGTAATATTACTAAAATCGAAAAAGCCAATAAAAACTGAACAACTTGAATCCAAATACCAGACATGTGTTATCTTACTAATTATATAATTGTGAATTTTTTACTAACTCTTCTGCATACTTTCTAGCTTCATCATTAGACTTCATTAAGTCTTCTAAGCTTGGAGCAGCGATATGAGGTGTTTTTTCCATGGTTTTTTCAATAATATCCGTCATTTCTACAAAACCTACTTTGTTTTTAAGAAAACCCTGAACGGCAACTTCGTTGGCAGCATTCATAATGCAAGGCATGTTACCACATTGTTCCATTGCATTTTGAGCTAATGCTAAATTTCTAAAAGTTTTAATATCAGGAGCTTCAAAGTTTAATTTGCTATAATCTTTGAAATTGAATCTTTTAAAATCATTCTTCCAATGATTCGGATAGGATAGTGCATATTGAATAGGCAATCTCATATCTGGTAAACCCATTTGAGCTTTTATTGAACCATCAATAAATTGCACAAAAGAATGAATAATAGATTGTTGATGAACGATGACTTCAATCTGATCATTTCTTAAATTAAATAACCATTTCGCCTCAATCATTTCCAAACCTTTGTTCATTAAAGTCGCTGAATCTACAGAGATTTTAGCACCCATTTCCCAATTAGGATGTTGAAGCGCATGATCCTTTTTTACATTGACTAAAAAGTTTGGTTTTTTTCCTAAAAACGGACCTCCTGAAGCGGAAAGAATCACTTTTTCAACTTCCTCTAAGTTTTCACCGATTAAGCATTGGAAAATAGCGGAGTGTTCACTATCTACAGGGATAATTTTTACGCCGTGTTTCTTAGCTTCTTCCATTACAATCGGACCAGCAACAACTAAAGTTTCTTTATTAGCTAAAGCAATATCCTTTCCAGCGCGAATCGCTGATAAAGTGGAAGCTAAACCAGCATAACCTACAATAGCAGCAACCACCATATCGATCTCCTCGTGACACACTGCATCGTTAAGAGCTGTTTGACCCAATAATATCTGAATGCCTTTAGAAGATAGTGCACTTTTAACTTCAGCATGTGCCGATTCGTCTGTAACTACCACGACTTTAGGATTAAAAGCTAAAGCCTGTTCTATCAGTAACGCGGCATTAGAATGTCCGCTTAATAAATACACTTCTAGTTTGTCAGGATGCGCTTTTACGACCTCTAAAGTTTGAGTACCGACAGAGCCTGTAGCACCTAATATTGCAAGTTTTTGCATTTTTATTTCTTGTTGTTTTCTATGAATTCAGCAATGGTGTTGATAGAATGAAATACTTTTTGACCTTGTTCAGCATCTGCTATTTTAAGACCGTAATTTCTATCTAATAAAACCATTAGCTCTAAAGAGTCAATGCTATCTAATTCTAAACCTGAACCAAAAAGAGGAGCATCATTTTCTATTTCTGATGGTTCCACTTCTTCCAAGTTTAAAACTTCTATAATTTCTAACTTGAGTTGTTCTTTTAAATTTTCTGTTGACATGTGTTTTAAAATTTTAAGGTTTAGGATCGTATTGAGCTAATTGTAAGGGATTGTTATAATGCCATCTTTCAAAATTAGCGAATGTTTTATGATTCATTTGTTTCCAAGCACTAAATTCTTGAGAGTTCAAATAAGCGCCAAATAACCATTGATTATAAACATCGAAAAAGCCTTGTTCCATTAATCTGTCGTGATAATGAAATAAAGAAGAAGGGTAGTGAATAGCGAAATTGCTTTTCCAATCTAATAATATTCTAGTGCGTAACATGATTAAAGTTTCCATATCAAAACCTCTTCTCAATATTCCTCCGTTCTGTAACATGATAGATTGAAAGATGTCACTAAAATTATAAGCTTTCAGGTCTCTTCCTGTTTTAAAATCAGGGAGATGATCAGGTTGGTCTGACAAATAAACACTTTTATAGGATTCTATAACTTGTTTTTTGATGTCCAAACCTCTTTTTATATCTTGATCTAAGTTTAAATAAGTTTCACCATATATTATCGCCCAAGTATGTTGTTCATTTTCAGCATAAGCTAAAGAAGCAAAATAGTAATTCATAGGGTAATTCGGTGCTACCTCTATTCCTTTTTGCCAAGAATTTAAAGCTGATTTCTTGCTTTTTTGATGTGTATATAAAACACCTTGTTGATGGTATAACAATCCCGAATAAGGATATCTTTGAAGTCCGTTTTTTAAAATCTTGTTTGCTCTTCTGTATTTATCATCGCCACTTTCAATAGCTGCTGCGATTTGAAAAGTTTGCTCATCTGCTTGAGAAGAACTTAAAATCGGAGAAATTGTTTTTCTGGCTTTAGTGAGATTTCCCGCTACAAAATGAGCATAAGCTAAATCTCTTCTTAAACTAACTTCTTGTGGATCTAGACGAATAGCTTGTGAGAATAAGATAATAGCTTGATCAGTATTTCCTTTGGCTAACTGAACATGTCCTTCTTCTTGAAGTTTAAAACTTTCCGGATGACTTTGTGCAACAGCTATAGTTCCTGCTTGTAAGAAAAAAAGCAACAGCAAAACTAAAGAACCTTTTTTCATAAAAAATGTAATAAAATGTTGAATGTTGCAAATATAAAAATTTAATAAGTAGCAAAGTGATTACCGACTTCTTTTAACGTAACCAAGTTAAAATCTCTTCTATGTATTTTCGTTCATTACTAAGTCTTGGAACTTTATTTTGACCTCCAAGTTTACCTTTGCTTTTAAGCCATTCAGTAAAACCTCCAATTTGCATTTTGTGTACTATTGGCATTTTTAAAGCCAAATCATTTTGCCTTTTAGCCTCATAATCACTATTGGTTTCTTTCAAATACTTATCTAAATGTCGCGTAAACTCTTCTAAACTAACGGGCAAATGTTCGAATTCGATAATCCATTCATGACCACCTGTGTTTTGATCGCCCATATATATAGGAGCGGCGCAATAGTCATTTACTTTAGCACCTGTAGCAGCGCAAGCTTTATTAATAGCAAAATCTGAATTGTCAATAATTAATTCTTCTCCAAAAGCATTGATAAAATGTTTGAGTCTTCCCGTTACTTTTATTTTAAAAGGGTATTTAGAAACAAACTGAATCGTATCTCCTACTAAATAACGCCATAAACCACTGTTCGTCGAAATGACAATAGCGTAATTTTTCCCAATTTCTACATCTCTTAATTGAATCGTTTCAGGATCTTCTTTTCCATACTCTTCCGTCGGCATAAATTCATAAAAAATCCCATGATTTAAGAAAAGTAACATACCATTATCATCAAAACTATTTTGAGCTGCAAAAAATCCTTCTGATGCATTATAGTTTTCTAAATAATGCATGCTGTCAGACTTTATAATAGATTTGAACTGTGCTTCGTAAGGTTGGAAACTAACGCCACCATGAAGGTAAAGTTCTAAATTCGGCCAAACATCTAATAAGTTATTTGTTTGTGCTTTTTCTAAAATCCTTTTAATAAGTATCAAAGTCCAAGTCGGTACACCAGCTATGTAAGAAATGTCTTCATGAAATACATCATCGATTATGGCTTCTAATTTTTCTTCCCACTTTTCCATGAGTGCCACTTGTAAATTAGGTGCCCTCATAAGATGCGTATAAAACGGCATGTTTTGAAGCACTACGGCAGATAAATCACCATAATAGGAATCTGCATTTAATTTGTTGATTTGATGAGAGCCTCCAATGGTTAAGCACTTTCCGTTGATGACATTAGATTCCGGAAAAAGATTCAGGTAAATAGCCAAAACATCTTTGCCTGATCTGAAGTGGTTGTCATCTAATGTCTCTTGACTTACAGGAATAAATTTACTTTTATCAGAAGTTGTTCCCGAGCTTTGCGCAAACCAAGTTATAGGACTTGACCAAAGAATGTTTTGTTCGCCGTGTAATATCCGATCTATATAGGGTTTGATATCTTCGTATTCGTGAATGGGAACACTTTTTTTGAAATCTCTTAAGAAACTGATGTTTTCAAAATCATATTTTCTACCGAATTCTGTATATTGAGCACGGCTTATCAAATCATTAAAAACCTCTTTTTGAGAATCAATAGGGTGTTGAATAAAGTTGTTTATAGAACTAATTCTCCACATCATATAGCGTTTGATTGCCGGACTAATAAAGTTCATAGTATAAATCTTGTGTTAGTGAAGTGGTCAAATAAACGTAAAAATAATTTATTTGAATGTTAATTTATTTTTTAAACAACCAACTTGTTTGATATTCTAAACGTCTAATATAGTAATAATACTTTTGATTTTTCACTATTTTTATAAACTAAAAGGTATTGTTGAAATTTATATTTGTAATGAAAAGTGAAAAAAAATCATTTTCAATTGCGATACTTAACTAAATATACTATTATTGTATAAAGAATCTCTTTTAATAAATCATATAGAAATGAAGCAAATGTTACCTCGTATTTTAATAGCATTTATTTTGCTGTTTAGTATTGGTTCAAACACGCAAAGTTGGGCTAGCTCACAAGATGAAAGCTTGTATAAAGACAAGATTTCTAATGGAGCAATTAGTTTTATCGAGAATAAAGGGCAGTGGAATGATTCTGCTAAGTTTAAAGCAGATTTGCCAGGTGGAGTTATGTTTTTAACGGACTATGGTTTTAGATATGCTTTTGAAGATATAGAGCAATTACAAAAAGCACATGATGAGTCAGAGCAACGTGATATCATGAATGATTTAATTACTACACATGTTTTTGATGTGAAGTTTGAAAATAGTTTACTTTCTGGAAATTTCGAAAAAGGAAATGTAAGATCTACTTACCACAACTATTTTTTAGGAAATGATCCAAGTAAATGGAAATCTCGTGTAGGATTATATGACTATGTGACGCATTCTAATTTATATAATGATATTGACTTAGTGGTTTATTCTAACGGAGCATCCATGAAATATGACTTGGTTTTACATCCAGGTGGTAATATCAATGATATCTCTATTTTCTATGATGGAGTAGATATGCAGTTGGATAATCAAGGTCGTTTAAAAATCACTACTGCAGTAAATGAATATTATGAAGATGCACCATATACGTTTCAAATCATCAATGGTCAAGAAGTGGAAGTGCAAAGTGCATATAAAGTAGTGAACAACAGAGTAGGTTTTGAAATTACAGGTGCTTACAATAGTAATTATCCTGTAATGATTGATCCAGAATTGATATTCTCTACATTTAGTGGAGCAACAGGAAGTAGTGTATATAGTTATGCTTCTACTTATGATGCTGAGGGTCACCATTATGGTGGAGCAGATATTAGAGGAGCGGGTTGGCCTGCACAAGTTGGTGTTTACCAAAATATTTTTGGAGGAAACATTGACGTAGCTATTAATAAGATTTCTCCAGATGGTTCCATATTAATGTATGCGACTTATTTAGGAGGGAATGCTGTAGATGAACCTTATGCTTTATTAGTTAACCCTACGGATCAAAGTATATATATTGCTGGAGGAACTCAGTCCTTTAATATGCCAATGCATAATGATGCATTTATCAGTACATCTGCAGGTGGGAAAACGGGTTTCATTTTCAATTTAAATGAAGATGGTACAGAACTTTTAGGAAGTACATTTATTACTTCTCAAGGAGGTAACTTTGGTAACTTCGGTAATCCAGGAACTTATAATAACTCGGTGAATTTTGCTCAAAATATCATGCATCCTTTTGATATTTTAATTACCGCAGATAATGAAGTTTGGATAGGTGGAAATATTCAAACTCAAAACTTGGTAACTACTAATAATGCTTTCCAATCTACTTATGGTGGTGGAGCTTCAGACGGTTTTGTTATGAAGTTTAACCAAGAGTTATCAGATCAGTTGTTCCTAAGTTATATTGGAGGTAATGCACAAGATGGTGTAACGGCTTTAAAACAAAATCATGATGGAAATATTGTTATTACTGGTATTACGCATAGTAATGACTTTCCAACAACTCCAGGTTCTTTATTAGATACTCATCCAGGTGGTTCTCAATCTTACGGTTTTGTAAGTGTGATCAGTAACACTACTTATGGTTTATTACAAAGTACATATTTAGGAGTAAATACAGGAGCGAATCAAGCGGTTGACGTTTCGATTCTTAATAATAATGTCCATGTTTTAGGAAGAACAAGAGGTGATTATCCAGTAACGCCCAATGCTTATACTATGGGTGCGAATCGTGATTTATTTGTTCACGTATTAAGTACTGATTTATCTACCACTTTAAGAAGTACTACTGTTGGTTTTCCAACTTCACACAGTACTCAATTATATCCTACAGCGTTTGTAGTAGATAGTTGTGGTTATACTTATATAGCTGGTTTAAGTCAATCTTCTGGAACTCAAATCTTCAATGGTATGCCATTGACCGAAGATGCTTTCTCTACAGATATGAGTAATAGGTTTTATTTCATGGTTTTAGACATGAATTTCAATGATTTGTTATTTGGTTCTACTTTTGGATCAGGTACGTCAGATCATACACATATGGGTAGAAACAGAATGGATCCTAAAGGTATTGTTTATCACTCCATTTGTGCGAATTCGAATAATTATCCTATCACTCCAGGAGTATTTGCACCCACAAAAACGAACTCAGGACAAGATATTATCAGTTTCAAATTCCAAATGGGAGCCACATCTCCTACCGCGGAAATATCAGTTGAAAATCAAACAGATACTGCTTGTGCATCTTATACAGTTCAATTTGAAGCAGTCATCACGCCAGGGTCAGATATCTTATGGGATTTCGGTGATGGAGGTACATCAACCGATCAGAATCCAGTTCATACTTATACAGATGCAGGCGATTACACCGTTGTATTAAGTGTTTACAATGATGAATTCTGTTTACCTAATAATAGTGATACAGCATCAGTAACTATATATGAAGCTTATAAGCCTATCATCTCCGTTGAAAATAGATTAGTGTGTGATGGAGTTGATACTTTGCAATTACATGTTCAAATTGAGAATCCCAATAGTAATATGAAGATTCTATGGGCAAACAATCCTGGACTTTTATCACCAAATAGTTTACCAACAGTAACAGTGGATCCTAATATATCTACGACTTACACAGTAACTGTTTCCGATACTTATGCAGGATTCTGTGATTCTACAAGTACTGCAACCATTGAAATTGACTTTGCTCCAAGAGCTTTAAATATTTTGAATAATGACACCACTATTTGTAAGGGTCAGACCATTTTGATAGATGCAGAAGGTACGCCTGGCTTTACTTATCAATGGTCTCCTGCGGATGGAGTTTCTGCGCCTAATGGCTTGAACCCATTCATCAGTCCTTTAGAATCTGAAGTGTACACCTTAACGGGCTCCTATGAAGGTTGTCCTGATACTTCAGTCATCTTTAGTGTCATCGTTGAAGAGGTTCCAGAATTGATCTTAAGTAATGATACTATAGTATGTTTTGATACCAAAGTTGAAATTGAAGGATTGGTAACGCCATTTAATGCGAATTATACTTATCAGTGGTCACCAACAGCTGGATTGTTTGATTTTGATGGTCCAAATGCTTATACTTACGCAGATGAAAATAAGAGTTATTCTTTAACAGTGACTTCACCTAACGGTTGTACGGTATCAGATACTTTCAATTTAGAAGTTCATCCATTATTAGTGGCTACTATTACAGATGATACGGGTTATTGTCCACCTGATAGTGTGAATTTAGAAATCATGGGTGGTGCGCATTACGATTGGTCTCCAACTTATGGATTAGATCGTACGAACGCTTCATCAGTTTGGGCAAGTCCTGAAGTACCTACAGAATACACAGTTATTGTTACAGATACGAATCAGTGTAAAGACACCGTAAGTGTATTTGTAGATGTTTATCCATTAGGTGTTGTAAATATGCCTGATACTGTTAAAATCTTCAGTGGTGAATCTTATCATTTGAATCCATTTACGAATGCGATGTATTTCAATTGGTTCCCGCCGAGTGGTATTTCAGATGTCAATAGTTCAAATCCATACTTCTCACCAGAAGTACATACAAGATATTTTGTAGAAGCAACTACAGAAAATGGATGTGTGATTAAAGATTCGATTGACTTTATTGTAGAAGGTGAGGTTTTCGATGTACCTAATGCATTCCAATCAAAAGGAGATAATAGCCGCTTGAAAGTAGAAAAAAGAGGAGATATCCAATTGGTGAAATTTGAAATTTATAACCGTTGGGGACACGTAGTTTATAGCTCAGCTGATATTGAAGAAGGTTGGGACGGTAAATACAAAGACGATCCGCAACCAATGGGTGTATATGTTTACGTTGTAGAAGTTACATTACCTTCTGGAAGAACAGAACGTAAAACAGGGAATGTGACATTAATGAGATAAGTTTTTTTTATAGAAATAGTTTAAAATCAAGGAGGTCAATAGATCTCCTTGATTTTTTGTTAATACCTAACAGTTTTAAAGTCATTTAATTTAATTTAAATGATATCTTTGGGAAAAATAGCTTTGAATGGAAAACAAAAGGAAACAAATAGCTTTATTCGGTGGCGGTTATTCTGGTGAAGAAACCATTTCTTTAAAATCATTAGAAACTGTTTATCAAAATTTGAAGGGTTCGGAATATGAAGTTCATAAATTGGTCATTAATCAAAACGGCTGGTTTTATATCACGGAAAATGAGGAACGCATAGCTATTGATAAAAACGATTTTTCAGTTACCTTAAAGGAGCGAAAAATAACTTTTGATTTGGTTTTTATTTTGATTCATGGAAGTCCTGGAGAAGATGGAAAGCTGCAAGGTTATTTTGAAATGTTAGACATTCCCTTTACTACCGGAGGTTCTATTTCATCGGCATTGACTTTCAATAAGTTTTATTGTAATCAAGTAGTGAAAAATTCCGGAATTGTTTCCATCGCTAATTCTGTGTATTTGAATCAAGAAAAGCCTTATTCTTTAGGTATGATTATGTCAAATTTGCAACTGCCAGTTTTTGTAAAACCGAATGAAAGTGGTTCGAGTTTGGGGATATCTAAAGTGCAAAAACCGGGGGAATTATTACCTGCCGTAGATTTGGCATTTAAGGAAGATACTTTTATCATCATTGAAGAGTTTATAGAGGGTAGGGAATTGACGATAGGGGTATATCAAAAGGATGGAGAAGTGTTTGCTTTACCACCCACAGAAATATTAACTAAAAACGACTTTTTTGATTTTGAAGCGAAGTACACTCCGGGAGTAACAGATGAAATCACACCTGCTGATATTTCTAAGGAATTAAATCTGGAAATTACGGAGAAAGCTAAAGACATTTATGAATTATTAAATTGTAAAGGTTTAGTAAGAATTGATTTTATTCATCACACAGAAAAGTCCGAATTGTATTTCTTAGAAGTGAATACAGTGCCGGGTCAAACATCAGCAAGCCTCGTACCACAGCAGGTAGAAGCAGCTGGGATATCTTTGAGTACTTTTTATAAGGACTTAGTAATAGAAGCCTTAAAATAATGACTATTTATGAGTAAAGAGAAGAAGCAAGGTCGTAAAAAACTTGGAGGATTAAAAACGTTACTGATTATAGCTTTGATTTGTACAGCTATTTATTGGGTGTTTTTTGCCTCTTTATCTTTCATGACAAGACATGGAAAAGTAGTTGTTGTTCCTAAATATGTAGGTCAAAATTTTACGGAAGCTAAAATAGATATCGAACACAAAGGTTATCGTTTAGAAGTAGATTCTAGCTATCATCCAGATTTTGCAGATCTTGAAATATTGGATCAACAACCAAAAGAAGGACAAGAAGTTAAAAAAGGAAGAACTTTATTTTTAACGATCAATAAAGCTACAGCACCTGAAATAGAGATGCCTAACTTAGTGAACTTGTCTTTTAGAAGCGCGGAGATGGTGCTGACGAGCAATAAACTAAAATTAGGAGATACCATCACTAAACCAGATTTAGCAGATGGGGCTGTCATAGAAATGCTTTATAAAGGAAGACCTATCAAGCAGTATGATAAAATTAAACAAGGAGAAACCATAAGCTTAGTGATAGGTGGAGGATTAAAGGAAATGCAATTTGAAGTGCCTGATTTAGTGGGTTTCACTTATGATGAGGTCATCAGCTTATTAAGTAGTTATTCTTTACATCCAAACATCAGTTATGATGGTTATGTAGTAGATACTTTTGGGGTGGTAGTTATTGGTCAAAATCCAAAACCTATTAATGAGGATGGATCGCCTAATATGATTAAAGAAAACCATGTCATTCATATTAAAATGAAAGATTATTCTGCAGGTCAGCAACCGATGGAAAATCCACAAGATCCAAATTCAAGAAGATATAATCCATCCTCTAATCGAACAGGTAATCCACGTTCTGAAAGCTCAAGAACAAGTAGTCAAAGGCAAGATAATTCAAGACAGGAGAATAGCAGACAAGATAATTCTGAAACCAACAGAAAACAACCTAAATACCAATATTCAAATAATTAAACCACATGAAATTTTCTATAGGTGATCCCGTTATTTTAAAATCAACCAAAAAAGAAGGCGTCGTCAAAGAAATTTTGGAAGAAGACTTGTATTTAGTTGATTCTGAAGGCGTATTATTCCCATGTTATGCAGAGGATTTAGATCATCCTTATTTACAATGGTTTTTGTCTGATCGACTTAAGAACTTACAATCTAAACAAAGCCAAGTTGCAGACAAAGGAATTGCTGGACAAATTGCATCAAATATAGATAACCTTAAACAATTTAAATCACTTCAAGAAGGTGTTTATTTTTCTTATCATCCACAATTTGTAAATGACTTTTTTGAAGAAACTTTAGACAGTTTTCATATTTATATTGTCAATAAAACAGATCAGGATATTCAGGTGTCTTTGATAAATAAAGAAAATAATGAATCACTGACCAGGATAAAAGTGTTTCATAAAGATCAAGAGTTTTTCTGGGAATGCTCTTCAGATGAGTTTAATCATAAGTCTAAGTGGGATGTAGAAGTAGAATGGAAAAGAAAGGACAAAAAAGAAAGTAATAAATATAGTACAGGTTTAGCACTCAAATTTCCAGTGAAAAACTTTTTTAATTATCTCCCGAAATTACGAGCAGATAAAACCTTGCATTTTACTCAAGATTTATCGATTAACTTTAAGAGCATAGAAGAAGCTCAAATTGAAAAAAAGACTTCTCAAAATACTGTAGTATCTAAAAACATGAAAGATATTATGTCTTTGGATCGTTTTTCATTAGAGGATTTTTACGAAACAGAACCTGTTATCGATTTACATATTCAAGCGATTGCTCCTGATTTTGACAAGAATCAATCCGTATCTGCACTTGAATTCCAATTGGAATATGCGCTCCATAAATTGCATGAATTAGAAGAGAAGGGTATTAAAGAGTTGTTTTTAATACATGGCATTGGTGATGGCATTTTGAAAAAAGAATTGCATCAACTTTTAGAAAATGAAACCGATTTAGTCGATCGTTTTCATCATGGGTACTTTGAAAAGTATGGATTTGGTGCCACTAAAGTATGGTTAAGCTAAGAAAGGCCGAAGTGTTATTTCCCAACCTTTTTTTCTAAAGTTTTAATTCTTCTTTCCATCAAGAAGAGTACAATCATCAATCCTAAAAATATTGTGGATAATACTAAAACTACTACTCCAATTTTTCCATTAGTTTGAAAAAGTCCAGTCCCTTGTTCTTCTACAACTTGGTTTGTAAGTAATGAGATATGATTAAGCATATGAAATGTTGATTTTATAGAAATATATTAATATTCAGAGTTGATCAGCTTTACTTGCATTCTTTTCAATCTGATAAATAGGGTAGTAATCCAAACGCCAATTAAAAACCATCCTATAACTGCTGGGTAAAACACGAGTCTCATATTGAAGCTAGAAGTAAATTGATTAGAACCTAACCCACCTTCTCCTCCACCTGTTCCAGGGTGTAAAGACTCACTCATACTTGGAAGGATATAAATCAAAGGGAACATCAATACAAAACCAAAGATATTATAAACAGCACCAATTGTACCACTTTTTTTAGGGTCTTTTACAGAGCTTATCAATACTAAGTATGCGAAATAAATCAACATCGTTAATGCTGAACCTGTTTGTTTCGGATCGTTACTCCAAGGCTGTCCCCAAGTGAAATTCGCCCATTCCATACCAGTCGCCATTCCTAAGCATCCAAAAAGCAATCCTACTTTCGCAAACTCGCTAGCATTGTAATGCCATTTTAAATCTTGCTTGGATAGAAATAATAGAGAATTGATAAAACTGAAGAGAAATAACACCATCATTGTCATCCACATAGGCACATGGTAGTATAGATTTCGAATACTTTCCTCAACTATAGGCAATTCAGGGACTTTATTGGTAAAACCCCAAACAATAGAGTATAGGATTAACAATACAGCCAAAATTTTCCACCAAAGCTTTCTCATTATACTGATATTTCAAATGAATGAACCTCAAAGTTACATAATTTATTAGAAGCTGATTGTAAAACAATCTTCATATTTTTTATGAACGCAGTATCTGTATAACTCCTTATAATATTACTTATCTTTGCTAGCTCATTTGCTAATTTATGGTCACTATAGTTTCTGGAACAAATAGAGTAGGGAGTAATACTCGGAAAATCGCTCAATATTATTTTAATGCCTTGTCTTCAGAGATCAAGGATGTTCATTTGATATCTTTAGAAGATTTCGAATGTCATTGGCGGTCTGAATATTTTGTAAAACTCGAAAAAGAGATATTAATTCCGACGCAAACTTTTTTGTTTATCATGCCTGAATACAATGGATCCTTTCCAGGTATTTTAAAAACCTTTGTAGATAATACAGATATTCGCAACGCTTGGTGGTATAAAAAAGCCATGATTGTAGGTCTTGCAGATGGTCGAGGTGGTAATTTGCGTGGTATCGATCAGTGGACTAACGTACTTCATTATTTAAAGATGCTGGTGCATCATAATAAACTTCCTTTATCAAACATCAGTAAGAGTTTGAATGCGGACGGGAGTTTTAAAAACTTAGATTTAAAAGCAGAAGTCGATACTCAAATCGAAGAATTTAAAGAGTTTATAACTAAGTAAATAAGAAAATTTTAATTTCTCGTAGTTTCTGTTATCTTGAGGTTCAAATACCAAATGCATGTTTGAAGTCATTATAGATAAAGTTAACGACTGGATATGGAGTGATATTTTTATCGCTTTAGCCTTGTTGACGGGCATATATTTTTCTATTTCTACAAGATTTGTTCAAATCTTTCATATTCGTAGAATGACGAAGCTTCTTTTTGCTGGTAAAGCATCAGCGAAAGGAGTCAGTTCATTTCAAGCTTTTGTCTTAGCTATTTCAGGCAGAATTGGTACTGGAAATATCGCGGGTGTTGCTACTGCCATTGCTATGGGAGGTCCTGGAGCGATATTTTGGATGTGGATCATCGCTTTTTTAGGTGCAGCCACGGCGTGTGTAGAGGCCACATTAGGTCAGATGTTTAAAGTAGTGAAAGATGGTCAATATAGAGGTGGTCCTGCTTATTATATAGAAAGAGGCTTACATTCAAAGGTCTATGCTTTAATATTTTCAGTAGTCACTATTATCAGTTGTACGTTTTTTTTACCGGCAGTTCAAAGTAATAGCATTGCAGTAAGTATGAATCATGCTTTTGCCATAGATACTAAAATCGTAGGATTTGTTGTCGCTGGTTTATTGGGCGCTATTATATTTGGTGGAGTGAAGAGAATTGTAAAGGTTGCAGAGGTGGTCGTGCCTTTTATGGCAGTAGGATATGTATTATTAGCAATAGTTATAATCGGCATGAATGTAACGGCTATTCCATCTGTTTTTAAGTTGATTTTTAGTTCAGCTTTTAATTTAGATGCTACTTTTAGTGGTGTTTTTGGAATGGCCATTGCTTGGGGTGTCAAGCGTGGGATTTATTCTAATGAAGCGGGTCAAGGTACTGCGCCTCACTCCGCAGCTGCCGCAGAAGCTAAACATCCGATGGAGCAGGGTTTAGTCCAAGCATTTTCTGTTTATATTGATACTTTATTTGTTTGTACGGCTACTGCACTTATGATTCTTTTTACGAAATCTTATAATGTAGTTGATCCGTCGGGAGGTTTTGTAGTTGAAAATGTTCCAGGGCTCATTGAAGGTCCGGCTTATACACAAACTGCTATTGCCACTTATTTCCCAAGCATGGGTGCTGCATTCGTTTCTATAGCCTTATTCTTTTTTGTATTTACGACGTTGATGGCCTATTATTATATGGCAGAAACGAATTTAAGTTACTTAACGCCACGTCATACGCCAAAGTATATGACTCAAGCGCTTCGGATTGTTTTCTTATTTATAGTTATTTACGGAACCTACAAAGAGTCTTCTTTTGCTTGGAAATTAGGTGATGTCGGTGTGGGTTTAATGGCATGGTTAAACATAGTTGCTTTAATACTTTTGAGGAAAATATTCATGAAGTCATACAAGGATTACTTTAAAAAGTATCCTACGATAAAAAGCATGTCTAAGCCTAAAGGTTGATTGGAAAATCCCAAAGCATGAGGAGATTTTCATAAGTTATGATGCTTCCGCTTCTTTATTTTCCAGACTTTCGTTTATGAAGGTGGTAAATTCTTTTTGAAACTGTTCTAGACCATTGATATTAAATATTTTATGATTCTTGGAGAGGTATATTTTCTTTATAGGTTGATTTAAAGGGTGTATAATCACTCCAAATTTTTGTCCTAAAAATAAAGCTTCTATATTAAGTTTGGGTTCATTTTTATATATACGGTAAGAGATTTTGGCCCATCTTCCGAAGTCTTTTTTCCAAGTAATTTTTCCGCCATGGTTTTCAATCAGTTGTATGGCTTCTTCTTGAGTTTGGATATATTCTTTCATGGTGCTAGTAGATATGTGGTGAAACAAATAAGTTAAGTAAAAAGTTTTTAAACGTAATATTAAATCATTTTTTTAGATTTAAAATAAAAATTAATTTTGAGCTTTTGGTCTCATAGTTCAACGGATAGAATAGGAGTTTCCTAAACTTTAGATCCAGGTTCGATTCCTGGTGAGACCACAATATTTATTGCTAGTCAGTTAAATGTGGTGCTACCCACAGATTTACACATGTTTTTGTATCGAAAATCGATGAAATGGATGTTTGATAAATTACGAATATTTACTGTGATTACCAGCCTTATTTTTGCATTCCTTTGTTAAGTGTTTCTTATTGTGATTTTTGGGCTAATTGGTTGTGATTTGAATATAGGGTATTTTTAAAGTTGATTGTAGTTACCACCTTTCGAGTGTGTCAGGGTCCGCTCTTTCGAGATAATCAATCGTCATTCCTTCGAACACTTTATAGTCCTAAGACGAGAGCTGAGGTTTTAGAAGCCCGTAATTTAGAATAACATAACAAAAAAGTAGCCAACTCCTAAAAGCTGACTACTTTTTAAAAACTTTGCTGTCGAAGACCCCCTACTTTCCCGATAGCTCAGTTGTTTATCATTCATGGAATGTTTCCTGGTGATAGGATTTTCTCTCTTGTTTTAAATGATTAGCTACTTATTTATGAGTATTGATCTGATAGAAAACAGTTCAAGTCATTTTCATTTTTAGTAGCAGTTTCATTTCAACATCAGAGGTTTTTCTGCTTCATGATTGATATTACAAACATAGTGCAGGACAGTGAAAGTGATGAGGAGTATTCAGTCAAAAACTTGGTAAGTTTCACGCAAATGGTGCTTTTTTCATGCATTTGCATGTGTGATTTCTATTTATACCTCAGTAACGACCCTTCGAGTGCCTCAGGGTTCGCTCCTTCGTGTACTTTTTAGTCGTACGTCGAGGGCTGAGGTTCTCGAATCCCGTAGTTTAGAATAATAAATAACTTGCTTTTTTACTCTTATTCAAACCATCTTGAAAATTCATTAACATAGTGTTGCAAAAGCTTTATAAAACACTATATTTGGATCTTGTTAACAAGTTATGATTAGATAATATGATTTTTTAATGACCCCTTATTAAAACCACTTTCATTTTTTTAGATATCTATATTTAATGATTAAAAATCTTTTTTCTTTTATACTTATTAAAGGTCTGTTATGCATTGCTTTATTTTTTATAGCAAATATTGCAATCGCTCAAACTAAAGATGAGATTCGAGAGCAGCAGTTTGAAAAAATTAAGAAGTATGAAAAAGCCATTAATCATAAAAAAGTGGATGTGCTTTATGTAGAACAACATATTGAACTCAGTAGGTTGTATTCTTCTGTCAGAATGCATGAAAAGGGATTAGAGATTGGGAAGAAAGCATTCAAAACAGCAAAAGCATTAAATCATGCTCCAACAGAAGCAAGCGCTGCTTCAACCTTAGGGTCTATTTATTTTGAATTGCAAGATTATGAAACAGCATTACCTTATTTAGAAACTGCGGACGAAGAATTATCTAAACTTCAACAATATGATGATTTGTCCTTTAATCATCGATTTTTAGCGCAAACTTATTTATTTCTTGGAGATACGACTTCTGCAATCAAGTATCATGAAAAAACATTGGCTTTAAGTGAGCAGTTTGATATTCCTCATAAATATGCATTTAGCTGTGATTTTTTAGGAAATATTTATTTTCATAGTAATGATTTCATCAAAGCAATTTCATACTATGAAAAGTCACTGGATATTTATTTAGAATTAGGTTGGATTCAAAGAATTTCATTATCAGCAGGAAATATAGGATTAGCTAAAATTTCATTGGGGAATGAAAGGGAAGCTATTCATTATTTGACGATGGCTAGTAAGTATTACAAAATTGATAATAATATTGAAGGTCAAGTTTGGATGAATTCACTTATTTCAGATATTTATAAAAAAATAGGGGAGTATAAGACTGCATTGGAGTACAATGATCAAAATATAGCTATTTTTAATCAGCCTGTAAACGAAGTCGGCTTAGCAGAGGCTTATAGGCAAAGGGGAGGGATATTAGCATTTGCTCATGAATTTAAAAAAGCTGAGGATTATTTAAATAAAGCTTGGGAGTTATTTGATCAACATGATTTAATTAGACAAAAAGCTGGCGTTCAGTTGTCAAGAGCGGAGTTGTTTTTTATCAAAGGAGATTATAATATAGCTCTTGATTACTTATCTAAATCAGAGGATTTAAACAAATTAGACGAATATGAGGTCTTGATGAATAGTATTCATCGCATTAAAGGAGGAATTTTTGCAAAACAAGGAAAAGGGGAAGAGGCTAAAAAATATTTAAATAAATCTTTAGCCTTTTATCAAGCTGCGCAATCAGCATCTCAACTTCCTTTTATATATCAACATCTTTATATTGCAGATAGTGTTTTAAATAATCACGAATCGGCACTGGAAAATTTTAAACTTTATACGCATTATGCTAATGAAGAAAATAAGGACAATTTTGATACGGAAAGAATTGCTTATCAATTTGAATTTGAGAAAAAAGAAGCTATTGCTCAAGCACAATTAGAAACTAAAAATGTTCAACGAAATGCTGCCATTATAGGATTGGTGTTTTTAATACTCTTCATTTTAATTCTTATATATTTCTACAGATTAAGGCAAAAGAAAATTGAAATTGAAAAAGAGAACATAGACTTACAGAAAAGAGAAGTAGAGCAAATCAAGAAAACAGAGGAGTTTAAATCTCGATTTTTAACCAATATTACCCATGAGTTTAGAACGCCTTTAACCTTAATCAAAGGACATTTAGAAATCATCAAAGAAAAAGAAGAGTTTAGTCATGAATTGAAAAGAATTCAAGAAATGGAATCAAGTAGTGAACGATTGCTTCAGCTCATTAATCAATTGATGGAACTTTCTAAAATGGAAGAAGGGAAATATAAATTACAATTTCAAAAAGGATATCTATTAAATACCATTTCCACCACTATAGATCCGTTTTATTCTCTTGCAATTCAAAAAAATATCACTTTTGATTTCAAAAATCAACTTACTAACGATTTTGATATAGCGGGTTTTGTGTATGCTCAAGAAGCATTAATGACCATTATTTACAATTTGCTTTCTAATGCATTCAAGTTTACACCTAATGGAGGAACAGTTAATTTTACTATTCAACATTCAGATTCTGAAACTTTAATTTTAAAGGTGATAGATACCGGAGTTGGTATTTCTTCAGAACATATGAATGATGTTTTTGAACGCTTTTATCAAGTAGAAACAGAAGATCAGCGAACTTATGAAGGTTCAGGAATTGGATTAGCTTTTGTAAAAGAATTGGCACAGTTACATGAAGGAAATGTGGAAGTAAAATCTAAAGAAGGTTTAGGCACAACTTTCACTGTGGAGTTGAAAAGCTCAAAAGAAACCGTTGAATTTATTCTAGGAGTTGAAAATAAAACCCATGAAGAAAAAATAGTTTCTTCTAAGGATGCTGATAAAAAAAGGATAGATGATAATACGCCAATTATCCTTGTAGTAGAAGATCAAGTTGAAATTAGAAAACTGATTGCTGAAAATTTAGATGAAAGTTATCAGTTTTTAGAAGCAGAAAACGGACAAAAAGGTATTGAGTTAGCAGAGCATTATCTTCCCGATTTAATTATTAGTGATATTATGATGCCAGATGTTGACGGATTCGAACTTTGTAAACATTTAAAAAATAATATGGCTACATCTCATATTCCTATTATTCTATTGACAGCGAAGGCTGATATGAGTGATAAAATATTGGGTTTAGAAATCGGTGCTGAAGATTATTTGACTAAACCATTTTCATTAGCTGAAGTAAAATTGAAAATTAGAAATATATTACAATCACGAGCGCTCTTTAGAAAAAAATTCCAGAATAAAGCGATTATATCCAAAGACAAGGATATTGATGAATTCAATCAAAAAGAAAGAGAGTTTATTGAAAAGTTAGAAAAAGTGGTTTTAAATCATATAGACAATCCTCAATTTGGTGTTCCAAAATTAGCTGAAGAAATGTATTTATCATCCAGTCAGCTCACTCGAAAATTAAATAGTTTAATTGATACTTCACCCGCCAAATATATTCGAACAATTCGATTAACGAAAGCTAAAGAATTATTGAAAGAAGGTTTTAATGTTTCTGAAACCGCTTGGGAAGTTGGTTATGAAGATCCTGTATATTTTAGTAAAACTTTCAAAAAGCACTTTGGAGAAGCGCCTTCTCATTTGAAGAATTAAAAAACTTGAATATGTCTTTTTTATTTTAAAAGACATTAAAACTATGACGCGTCGGTGATAAGTCTGTCTTTAATGTTTTTCTTTTATAGATTTATGCTTACATTTAAATAATGGAAGTTAAAACTAAAGAGAAGCTTTGGACTTTAAGATTTCTCATGGCATGTACCGCCCATTTTTTGACAGCTTGTTCATTTAATGTGCTCATGCCAACTATTCCATTATACCTATCAGAGGTTTTATTAATTCCTCATTCTAAGATTGGTATTGTTTTGTCTTCTTATGTTTTAGCTTTACTTTTTATTCGTCCTTTTTCTGGCTATATAGTAGATGTATTTCCCAGAAAAATGATCTATTTGATTGGGTTGTTTTGCTTTATGGCTGTCTTTTCTGGTTATTTATTAGCAACAACAGTAGGTTTATTTGTGCTATTTAGATTTTTACATGGTATGTTTTGGGGGATTACTTCCGTTTCAGCAAATACCATTGCTATTGATATTATTCCTTCGAGTAGGCGAGCAGAAGGCGTAGGTTATTTTGGTGTAACCATGAACTTGGCTATGGCTATTGCTCCTTTTTTCGCTATTCAAATTTACAACAGTAAGGGATTTGAGGTGTTGATATTAATTGCCACGATCTTTGGCATATTAGCTTTTGTGGTAGCTGCATTAATGAAAATACCTAAAACAGTGCCTACTTTTCATCCTCAAAAACAAGCTTTAAAAAAGCCTTTATCCTTAGATCGATTTATTTTAGTTGCAGGACTTCCTATTTTAGCAAATCAATTATTAATCACTTTTGGGTGGGGAACTTTAGCGGCTTATGCCATTCTTTATGGTATCGAAATAGGGATTGAAAACAGTGGATTTTATTTTGTGTTTTTAGCTATTGGTATTATGCTTTCGAGAGTCGTCTCTGGAAAAATGGTGGATAGAGGTCATTTACATAAAATTATTTTAGCAGCTACTTTAGTAGTCAGCCTCAGTTTCTTTTCTTTTGCATTTTTCAGTACACCTTGGATATTTTTTGCTTGTGCTTTTACTATGGGTTTGGGTTATGGTGCTTTGTTACCTGCCCTACAAACTATATATATCAATATGGCGCCAGCATCGAGAAGAGGAACAGCTAATGCAACTTATCTAACAGGCTTTGATTTAGGCATTGGTTTAGGGATGTTATTAGGTGCCAGGATTGCTGATTATTTCTCTTTTGAAGTGATGTATTATGTGCCTGCAGTCTTGACATTTATCGGTATTATCGTTTATAGATTCTTTTCTATGCCTTTATATGAGAAAAGAAAATTAATGCCCTAAAAGGTAATAAGCCTCTCTAAATTTAGAAAGGCTTATTGCAAAATATATCATTTTAATTTCAACGTATCTTATACATCAAAATCTACCGTTACTTTTTCTGAACGAGGATGCGATTGACAAGTTAAAATATAATTATCTGCTATTTCATCGGGTTCCAATGCGTAGTTGACAACCATATCAACTTCTCCTTCAATAAGTTTTGCTCTACAAGTAGAACAAACGCCACCTTTACAAGCGTAAGGTAAATCTAAGCCACTATCTAAGGCTACGTCTAAGATAGAATCTCCACCAAAAGTAGCACTCATTTTAAAAGTACTGCCATCTAATCTAATAGATAATTCACTTTCTTTTTTAGGATCCACATTCGCTTGTCTTTCAAACCATTCTGGATTAACTTGTTGTGGCTCATCGGGGGAACGGAATAATTCAAAATGTACTTTACCTAAAGGTAATTGGAGTTCTGTTACAAAATAATCATTCAAGTCATGAATCATGGCTTCAGGTCCACAAATGAAGATTTCTGAAACCTGACTAAGAGGAATTAATTTTTCTGTAAATATTTGTGCTTTTTCTTTATTGATTCGACCATAAAATAAAGGCGTATCTGCATGTTCTCTGGAAAAAATATAATGGATAGTCAAACGGTCCATATATTTGTTTTTCAAAGCATCTAACTCATCCTTGAAGATAATGGAACCTCTATTTTGGTTGCCGTAAACTAAAGTAAATTTAGCGTCAGGGTATTCTTGTAAACTTTGTTTTATAATCCCTGCGATTGGAGTAATTCCACTTCCTGCAGCAAATGCTAATAAATGAATTGGTTTTTCGTCCAATTTAGGCGTAAAACTTCCTCTTGGACTCATGACAGAAACGGTGTCACCTTCTTTTAATTCATTATGAATATAATTGGAAAACTTGCCGTCCTCTACGCGTTTTACAGCTACGCGCCATTCGTTGTCTAAAGCACTAGAACACAAGGAGTAGGAACGTCTGATTTCTTCTCCATTCAAATCATGCTTGAACGTCAAATATTGACCTGGAAGATAAGAAAATTCCTCTTCGAGTTCAGCAGGAATTTCAAATGCTATGGATTGACAATCAGCAGTTTCCTGAATGATTTCCTTAACTTTTATATCGAAAAATTGGTTGCTTTTTTGTTTCATAATTATTAATTATCCCATGAAAAAAAGGTGAATATGGTTGTGCCATAGTTTTTCATTCTTAAAAATTGAGGATGATTTTGATAATCATTCCGTGGAGTATGTTCAAGAATGAAAATTCCTTCTTTATTTAATAAGTTTTGATTAAAAATAATATCTGGAATCATATCGATTTCATTCAACGCGTAGGGTGGTCCAGCAAAAATAAAATCATATTGCTCTTGATGTGTTTTCAAAAACTTAAATACGTCCCCTTGAATGATTTTAAAGCCATCCATTCTTAACGTTTCTACCGTTTGCTGAATAAAACCAACTAATCTACGATCTCTTTCAATCAAAGTTAAATCACTTGCACCTCTCGAAGACAATTCATAAGAAATGCTTCCAGTTCCCCCAAAGATGTCCAGAGTTTTTATATTTTCAAAATCTATCAGATGTTGTAAGGTATTGAAAAGTCCTTCTTTTGCAATATCTGTTGTTGGTCTTGCTGGAATATTTGCTGGAGGCGTAAATCTTCTTCCTCCATGCTCTCCTCCTATTATTCGCATTCTTGTAAGTTTTTTATAAAGTTCAAAGTCATTTCCTTAGTATTTTCGATTGCTCCGTTCACTTTAAAAAAAGCACTTAAAGACGTTCCTAAGTCATTCCAAAATGGAGCAATTCCTTCTACATCAAGTGTAATAAGATCTTGAGCAATTTCTTTTTCTTGTAATAAAAGCGCTAATTTATAAACTAACTGTTCGGTTTGCTCATAAGGTAACACATGGTGGCTTAAAAATCGTTTATTTTCTAATAAGGATACTGTGATCATTTTAGGCAAACTCACAATATGTAAATGCATACTTTCGTTTTCATCTTTCTCTTTTCTTTGCAAGGCATATTTTGTTAAAGATTCAAATTGAGCATCTTTAAAATTGTCTTTTAACATCAATTGCCAACGCTCAGGAATTGGAAAAATAACAAAAGCATCTAATTGAGGTTTTAACGAAATACTGAAAAGACTTTCATCAGCACTTAGAAAATGAAATCTTCTAATCCATTGATTAGCATATCCTTCTTCATAAAGGTTTTCTGGAATGATTAAATGCTTTGGAGCTGTCATCCAAATTTTTTCCACTTTTTGAGCTTGTTCGAAAGCACCGCTTTCTTCTAATATTAAACGTCCTTCTTCTAAATTCCAAGGGTTACTTAAAACGAAAGTTTGGCATTTAGTCAATGTTCCATCCGCTGAAAAGTTTAAAACTGAAATACCATCTTCCCATATGATGAGTTGTAATTTTTCCGTTTTTTCAACATTTTCATTTTCGAACTTCCATGCTGTTTCTATCATATACGCTTTATTTCAAAACAAATTTGACGCAAATTTACAGTATTCTTATGTATTATAAGAGGTAACTTAAGATAGTATTCCTAATTAGAATTGGTTTTAGCATCTTTCTGAGGAGCTTGCTCTTTTAATGCTTTCAATTTCTCAATTCTTTCGTCCTCACTATCATAGGCTTTAATAATTTTTCTAACTAAAGGATGTCTTAAAACATCTTCACCATCTAATTCAATATGGCCAATACCAGGAATATTTTTAATCAATCTGATGGCTTTGACTAATCCCGATTTTTGGTTTTTAGGCAAATCTACTTGACTCATATCACCCGTAATAATCGCTTTAGCAGACCTTCCTATTCTGGTTAAAAACATTTTTAATTGTAAGTCCGTTGCGTTTTGTGCTTCATCTAAAATGATAAATGCATTATCCAACGTTCTTCCTCTCATATAGGCCAAAGGCGCGATTTCTATCACTCGATTTGCCATAAAATAGTTCAACTTATCTATTGGGATCATGTCGTCTAATGCGTCGTATAATGGACGTAAGTAAGGATCAATCTTTTCCTTTAAATCGCCTGGTAAAAAACCTAAACTTTCTCCAGCTTCTACAGCAGGTCTTGTCAAGATAATTTTTGAAACCGTCTTGTTTTTTAAAGCTCGTACAGCTAATGCAACTGCGGTATAAGTTTTTCCAGTTCCGGCAGGTCCAACAGCAAAAGTGATGTCATTATTATCAGAGATTTCAACCAAACGTCTTTGATTAGGCGTTTTAGCTCGAATCACTCTACCATTATTTGCAAATACTAAAATATCTCTACCTTCAGAAATAGACTTGATTTCTTTACGACCTTCTTCTTCATCTTCATTTCCTAAAATACGCATGAAGTAACTTTGAGATAAATGTCCCTTAGTTTCAATAAATTCTATGATTAATTGAATCTTTGCTTTTGCACGTTCAATTTCTTCAGGTTGTCCAACAAGTTTTATTTTGGAACCTCTTGATAGGATTTTTAAGAGTGGGAAACGCTCTTTAATTAAATCTAATTTGTTATTATTAACGCCTACAAATTCTAAAGGATCTATATGGTCTAAATTTATAATTTCTTCTGTCAAAATTTATCTGTTTTATAAACATGAAAATGTAGATTCAAACTACCTTTGCTACTATACCGAAAATATGCAATTATTTGATAGAAATACAAAAGAAAAAAAGTATCTCTTTTAAAATATTGCCTATCGGAATGTGATATTATTAATACTACAAAATATATTCCCAATAGTTGTGGACACTATTCAGAAATAGTTGAATTGGACTCGATGATATAATTGATTAATTTCCCTTTTTTATATTAAATGGCTTTCATGGCTCGTGAAAAAATTTTTGATGTTGTAATTATTGGTACTGGCTTAGGCGGTTTAGTAGCAGCTTGCTTATTGGTTAAAAAAGGATATTCAGTACAAATAATTGAAAAGAATCGTCAATACGGTGGCGCTTTACAGACTTTTGCATTTAAAAAAGAAGTTTTCGACTCCTGTGTCCACTACTTTGGATCGATGTTTCCTGGAGAAACGCAATACAAGATTTTTGATTACCTCGAAGTATTGGATGCCTTAGATTTAGAATATTATGATGAAGATGGATTTGATCGGCTACAATGGGGTGACGATAAAACCTACGTTTTGCCACAAGATATAAAAGCTGCAGCAGTTTATTTAAAAACGCACTTCCCGCATCAGAAACAAGAAATTACAACTTATTTCGAATTAATAGAAAGGGTGTCTGATAGTTTTCCACTGTATAAATTAGCTTTAGGTGATGAAAATTCCCAAAAGAGTTGGGTACAAGATTGGGATTTAGTAAGCACCTTACAAGACTTATTCACGGACGAAAAGCTGATACAAGTTTTGTTAGGAAATGCTTTCTTATATAATGGTCAGATTAATCAAACTCCCTTTTATGAACATGCCTTAATCATGTATAGTTATTTCAAGGGTGCTGTCAAGATTAAAAATGGAAGTAGTCATTTGACGAAAGCTTTGTTAAATACTTTCTATAAATATGGTGGTGTAAGTGTTAAAAACACATTGGTGGAGAAAATAGAACCACTTGAAGATGAGCAGCTTTTAGTGGTTGCGGAAGATCTAAAAGTTAGAGCAAAGAATGTCATTTATAATGGAAATTTAAAACAATTTCCTGAATTGTTTGAAGAGGGTGTTTTGCCAAAAAGATGGACACGAAGAGTGAAAAATGCCGAACAAAGTATGTCGTGCATGATGATTCATACTGTCGTGGACAAAAAGAAGATGGATTATCCTTTAAGTAATATTTATTGGAATAGTCCAAAGTCATTTTTAAAACCTTTGAATGCAGTAGGAGAGTGGCCTTTTAATTTAGGTGTTTATTTTACGGAAGATAGAAAACATCCAGGATTTACTTCATCGATGACTGTTTTAGCTTATATCGATGCAGCAGTTTTTGAGGACTTTTTTCCTAAGGAAGTCATGGCTGAAAAAGATTTTGATATTTTAGCTTCTTCAGAAGCATACGAAATATTAAAAAATGAAAAAGCTGAAGCTATTTTGGATCTTCTTAATAGACAATTTCCAGAATTAAGAAAACATATCCTTGATTATCAAGTTGCCAGTCCTGTGACAATGAAAAAGTATTTGAATTATGAAGAAGGTACGATGTATGGCATCATAAAAGACAGTCGGTTTTTATTAAAAAATACTTTTTTAAGTCAAAGTCCATTAAATAATGTTTGGCTGACAGGTCAAGACGTAGGTATGCACGGCGTTTTAGGAGTTTCTATCACTGCTATACATACCGTAATGAAGATTTTAGGTCAAGAAAAAGGTTTGGATTTATTAAAAGAAATCAGAGCGTCATATTAGTTATACTTTTGATGCTTTCGCTAAGTCTTTGATTTGATCTGAAGGGATTATATTGTTGTCATGTTTGTTTTTAGCCAAATAAACCATTGCTTTAGCAATAGTTGCTGCTTGAATCATTTTCTGCTTTTTGGGGATTAAGAAGTCGAAAATTCTCATGATTACTTTTGCAGAATCTTCGCCAAATCGTTTTTCATTTCTATCTCCAACAATCAAAGAAGGTTGTAAAAGATAAGTTTCTTCTATATTTTCAGTTAAAACATCTCTTTCCATTTCGCCTTTTAATCTGTTGTAAAAGGCATTGCTTTTTGGATTAGCTCCTATCGCAGAAATCACAATGTATTTGTTCACATTTTGCTGTTTAGCAAGTCGTGCAGCTTCCACAGGAATACCATAATCAATACGACGATATAAATCTTTATCCGGAGTTTTTGCTCTTGTCGTTCCTACGCAACAAAATACTACATCAGCTTTAAATAACTTAGCCTGCTCTTCCATGTTTAAGAGATCCACGAGATGTTCCTCTAATTTTGGATGTTTTAGTTCTAAGTTACTACGGGTTAAAACAACTACTTTTCTAAAATCATTATCTTCTAAAAGCTGATTTAATAAATGACCACCTGTTAATCCTGTTGCGCCTAATATAACTGCTTTCATGCCTTTCTTTTTGGAGAACGGCAAATTTACAGCATTTGAAGTGATTTTAGAGATGCCTTTTTTAATGTTACTGATAATAGATGGTTTCTTTTCGGTCATGGTTGTTGATGTATTTGAATAGAAGTACAAAACTAAGATTGATTTATACAATTTAGGAAAATTATTCTTAATTGGGTTATAAAAAAACACCTATGGATTTCACAGGTGCTTTGATTTTTTTAATCTTCTATTTGTTCTATCCAATATTGCAATTGTATCATGGATTCCCAAAACACCATAAGGTTATCATAGTATTCTAATTGTAAATCTCGCCAATTGTTTTGCGCATATACATAGTTGATCCAATTGACATTTCCACTTTTATAAGCAAATTCAATCTGATCTAACCATTCATCTGCTTCTTTCAAAATACTGTTTTCAAATGTGACTACCTTTTGTTGTGCCTTTTGGTAAGCATTGATTGTACTCATCCATTCTTGCTTCAGCGTTAAAGCTAATTGCTCTTTTTCCCAATGTGCTTTTTCGATCAATATATTCTGTTGACGTAATGGCGCTTTATTTCTATTTGAAAAGGGGAGTGGAATGCCAATACCTACGGTCCATTTATTTTCTGTATGTTGATCTGGCGTTCCAGGATCTTTTAGAAAATGATGTTCTACTCCTGCGATGAGTTCTGGACTCACTTTTCTTTCTTTTTTAATCAAAGTAAATTCTTCTTGAGCTTCTTTAATTTCCCAATCCTTTTGTTTTAAAGCCCAAAGTTGTTCGGATAAAAGCTCCCAATTAGGTAAGTCAACAAGTTGATTATAACTAATTTCAATAGGTTTTAATTGATTAGATTCCGCACCTAAAAGTGTCGCGAAAATTATTTCTAAATCTTGTTTCGCTTGTTGATGATTTAAGAGTTCGAAAGCGGCTTTTTCCTTTTCAATTTTAGTTTGTTTAAAATCTATTTCAGCAATAGCGCCTAAACCATATTGAATGCTGTCTCTTTCATAAACGTCCACTAAAGAAGCAAAATAAGCAGACACTACTTTCTCCATTTCTTGATGAATCCAAGTTTCAATATAGACCTGTCTAGCCAATTGTTTTAATTCAGCTTCATTCATCTGAAAGTCCAAATGTGCTTGTTCGTAAGCAGCATGAGCTACTTTTATTCTGGACTTTCTTTGATTCCACCAATCAATGGGAATACTGATATCTCCTTCCACGCCAGGACCATGAAATAGTTTGCTTTCGCTATTATGTGCATACTGCAATTCTAAAGTAGGATCTTCACGCATTTTTGCAATTTCTTGGTCTAATGCAGTGGCATCCAGCTGTGATTTTTCAGCCTTTAATTGAGGATGAAAAATGATTACAGATTGTACATAATCCTCCATGCTAATGTGTTCTTGAGCAAAAATCTTTGACCAAGATAAAAAGCTAAGAGCTATCGTTAAGGCGGATAATTTAAATATTTTGAGCTTCATTTTTCTTTAAAATTCTTTTTTCCCAATAATAATATAAAGCGGGTAATAAATAAAGAGTTACAAAAGTGGAGAACATTAATCCATACACGATTACTGTTGCTAAAGGACGCTGAATGTCAGATCCAATTCCTGTTGCTAAAGACGCTGGGAAAAGTCCTAAAGCTGCAACTGTTGCAGTCATTAATACAGGTCTCAACCTTTCTTTAGTACCATAAATAACAGCTTGTTTCAAGTTCATGGTTTTCCGCATGTCATTGATATGGGCAAACATAATGACCCCATTTTGAATCGAGACTCCAAAGAGCGCAATAAATCCAACTGCAGAAGAAACGTTTAAAGTCATGCCTCTAATATTTAAAGCTAACATTCCTCCAAATAATGCTAAAGGTAAAATAGCAATTAAAATCACGGCTTGATGAATTTTTCCAAAAGTGGCATATAATAACATGAACATCAATAAAATAGTCAGAGGAACAACGACAGCTAATCGATCATAAGCTCTGTTCTTATTTTCAAACTGTCCTCCCCATTCTAATTTAATATGTGATGGATCGTAATCTAATTCTGTATCTAATTTTTCCTGAGCTTCTGATAATAAAGAACCTAAATCTCGATTTCGAATATTAAGCTTTACCGTTAAATGTCGTTGATTATGCTCACGCGTAATTGTACTTTCTCCTTGAGTGACAACTACGTCTGTAAGTTCATCCAGAGAGATTTCTTGATCTAAATGATTTCTGATTTTAAGCTTTCCTAAACTTTCAGGACTCGCTCTAAATTGTTCTGCATAACGCGCAGTGATATCATAAAAGCGATGATCTAAAAATACTGTACTGATAGGTTTTCCACCAATCGCTATTTCAATCAAGTTCATAATTTCCGCAATGTTCACCCCATGAAAAGCCAAGGCTTGTTTATTAGGTTTGATTTGAACTTGTGGCAAAGGTGGCGCTTGGTCAATAGCTATATCAACAGCACCAGGAACGGTTTTAAGAATCTTGACTACGTCCTCTGCAACTGCTCTTGTTTCCTTAAAATCATCTCCAAAGAGTTTGACCACTAATTCACTGTGTGCACCAGAAATCTTATCCATAACCCCATCAATCATGGGTTGTGTAAACCCGACATGGAATCCTGGAAGAGACGCATATTCTTCGGTTAACTCATCAATTAAATCACTTTTAACTTTCCCTCTTGGCCAATCTTTATAAGGTTTTAAACCTACAGAAACTTCGAAATGTGAAGTTGTCCAAGGATCAGTTCCATCATCATTTCTTCCCGCTTGAACCATGATATAAGTTATCTCCTCATATTTCATGGTTCGATCGCGTAAAGTATCACTCAACTCCTTAGCTTTATCAAAGGAAATTCCAGGGGGTAATTGAACTTGTAACCAAATAGAACCTTCATCTAATTCTGGTAAGAAATCCTTTCCGACTCTAACACTTAAAAAGATTGCACCAATTAATATAATTCCTAAAACATAAAATGCATTTTTAGGTCGGAGAAGTATTTTTTGAATTTGTTTTCTATAGCCAAATTCCAGTTTTTTAACCCATTTGATTTTCTTAATCTTTTTAGGTTTTCGATAAATCATATATGCCAATGCCGGAATCAGTAGTAATGCTACTAATAAAGCACCAATTAAAGCAAAACCAACTGTAAATGCCATCGGTTTAAACAGCTTACTTTCTACACGTTCAAAAGCGAAAAGTGGTAAATAAGCAATCATAATAATCAAGGTCGCAAAGAATATAGGCCTTGCCACTTTTAAAGCATGCTTAGCTATCTTATTTTCCGAAAAATGCTCCTCTGGTTCTTCCTCTCGTTTCCTCAGTAAGTTTTCCATCATCACTATCGCACCATCTACGATAATCCCAAAATCAATCGCACCTAAGGAAAGTAAATTGGCTGGAATATTAGTAATACGCATTAAAATAAACGCCACTAATAAGGAAATTGGAATGGTAATCGCTACTAATAATGCACCACGCCAACTATTTAAAAAGATGATTAAAATAACAATAACTAAAGCAATTCCACCCATAATGGTTCTGCTAACCGTGCTTAGTGTGCTATCAATTAAATCTGTACGATCTAAAACAGTATGAATATGAACACCTTCAGGTAGAATTTCATTATTTAAGATGGCTATTCTGTCTTTTATTTCCTTTAAAATAGGACCTGAATCTTCACCTTTCAATAAAAGTACAATACCCTGAATGCTTTCAGAGTAATCACGTTCACGATCTTGATAAGATAAAATACCTTTTCTTTCTAAAATACCTAATTTTAATTCCCCTATATCGCTTATTAAAACAGGTCCTCCATTACGATTGTCAATCACAATGTCTCCTAAGTCATCTAAGTCTTCTATGAGTCCAATCCCTCGAATTACATAAGATAAATCTCCACGTTCTAATAAACTACCTCCTGCATTAATATTATTCTCTTCAATCGCATCAATGACATCTTGTAGCGATAAATCGTAATAGGCTAACTTCTGAGGATTTATTTCCACTTGATATTGGGAAGTTTTTCCACCAAAATTGGTCACTTCTGCAATACCATGAAGTTCTCTAAGTTTAGGAATAATTACAAAATGTTGTAAATCCGTCAACTCTTGTAAACTGTGATCCTCACTTTCGATGATATAACGATACACCTCACCAATTGGAGAAGTCAAAGGATCCAGTTCTGGTTGAGCCTCAAAGGGTAATTCAACCTGTTGCAATCGTTCTAAGATTAATTGTCTGACAAAATAATCATCAGATCCATCTTCGAAAACTAAAGTAATGATGGATAATCCAAAAGTACTATTACTTCGCATCACCTCTAAACCAGGAAGTCCGTTAAGAGCTCTTTCTAGAGGGATGGTGATTTGCAATTCTATTTCCTCAGAGGCTAATCCATTCACTTGAGTAACAACTTGCGAACTCACATCCGCGATGTCAGGGTAAGCCTCTACAGCTAATTGTTTCCAAGATAAAACACCTAATGCTGCAATACTTAGAAATAAAAGAATCATTACCCATCTTTTCTGGATGGAGGTAAATATCAATTTATGAAACATAATTTCGTTTTATAAGTATTCTAATAAGTAAATCCCACCTGCTGATAGTATTTGATCTCCTTCTTCTATGCCTGCCGTTACTAATACTTGATCTTTATTTAAACTGCTTACTTTTACAGCTTTCTGGATATATCGATGAGCGTCCACTTTTACAAAAACAAATGAACTTTCTTTTTGCATCACAGCTTTTGCAGGAATAACCCAACCTATTTCCGAACTGTCATGTTCTATAGAAACTTTTGTAATCGTACCTAAACGAAAGTTTTCTTCTCGATTGTTAACATGGATAAACACTTCAATATGTTTATGTTCGGGATCTACAAAAGTGGAAATAAAGTGAATTTTCCCTTCTACCCACGAAGAGGAAATTTCATCCCAAATTTTTACTTTTTGATTTTTTTGTAAACCTTTCGTTTCTTGAGGTTTTAAAAGTAATGTTGCCCAAAGTTCTTGAGTATTTCCGATAACCATTTCAGCTTCTTCCAATTCTTGCACCCAAGCGCCCATAGCAATATTGTTTTTTAGAATAGTTCCACTGATAGGTGCTACGATAGGTAGTGCATTTCCAATTTTGATATCTTTAGGTTGTAAATTCCATAGTTTTAGAGTTGCCACTACTTGATCATAAGATTCTTTTAGGATATCATAAGATTGTCGAGCATCTTCAAATTCTTGTTGGCTTAAAATGCCATGTTCAAAAAGTTGCTCTTGTCTGTCAAATTGGATTTTAGCTAAGGCCCATTCTTTTTCAGCAGTTCTGAACTGTTCTTGCAATTCAAATATTTCTTGAACTTGCATGGTGAAAAGTACTTGACCTTTTTTTACTTTTTGACCTAATTGTACATGCATTTGATGAATTCGACCTGAAAACGGAGGATGAATGATAGCATGTTGGCCCGTAATGGGTTGAATTCTTGCTGTGAACTCTTGACTATGAGTAGCTTTTTGTTGATCAATAGTATAGTGCTTTAGAGCTAAGTCTGTGGAACTATTAGCTTGAACCACCAAAGTGTCATTGACTAATTCGACATCTGCTGTTTCTAAAGTGGCAGATTGATCTGAGGATTGACAAGCCAATAAGGATAAGCAAAAGCCTAATATGATGAGATTTTTTATCATATATACATGAGTTTTGAATGTAAAGTTAATATATATATGATTGGAAGCTTATTAGTGGAGGGTTAGAAAGTTATTAGAAATTTATTAGAAAAAAAAGCCAGTCAACATTTGACTGGCTTAATCATAAAACTAAAACACAATGAATCTTTAAAAGGGGAGTCTGCCCACAAATTGAACTTTCACATTACCTAAGTCAATGTTGGTTAAGAAACCTGGACGATTAGGTGAAAACATCCATCCTTTTTTATTTTGATATACATACCCTCTTCTGTAAGGGTCGTAATAAGCTTTGTAATTAGGGAAATATACATAATCCTCTTGTTGATAAAACTTTGGACTGTAATACCAACGCTCATGATCTTTATAAGCTTTCTTTTGTTGTTTTGCATAGTGCTTATAAGATTTTTCTCTATGCTTATAATACGCTTTGTAAGCTTTCTCGGATTGTTTATTACGCTCTTTGTAATATTTCTCTTTTGACTTTTGTTGCTTTTTATAATGCTTCTTTTCAGCTTTTCTTTGGTCTTTATAATAATCATTATCATATTTTCCATAACGATTATGCTTTTCATATTGACGGTGCACAGGTTGAGCAGTAGTTTCTGTTTGTAGACTAAAAAACAAGCCTATAAATCCTAAAATAAACATCCATTTCTTCATAATATCATAATTTAAATTTGAACTTACTTTATACAGATTTAAGACGTTAGTGTAGAAATGAAGTTTAATAAAGTAAGACTAATGGAATGCTAAAGTTATTGATTTGAATTACTATGATGTATAGCATGCTGATTAGGAATAGATTCATCCACTCTTAATGATGTTTCTTAGATTGTTAAGGTTAATCAAAGGAACATGATGATATATGAAGAGGTGTGCAAAGAGGAATTGAAAGTTATTTATTTTATTTCACTAATGGGATTCAAATTCACTGTAAAAGTGGAGCCTTTTCCAGTAACAGAATTGACTTTGATATCACTTCCATGTAATTGAATAATCTGTGCTGTAAGCGCTAAACCAATCCCAAAACCTTCTGATTGGTTATTTTCAACTCTATAAAAAGGTTTAAATAAATGCTTAATTTCTTCGGCTGAAATGCCAAGACCTTGATCTATAAATTTGATTTTAATTTGCTGTGCTTTAAGACCTAATCTGATTTCACAAGAATTGTTAGCGGAATATTTACAAGCATTTTCCATCAAGTTTAAAAAAGCTTGTTTCATTAAATAGGGATTGCCGACCCATTCATAAGTATTAATTGCTTCAGGGATTGTATCGTAATGCATAGAAACGGAGTAATTTGGCGAAGATTGCATCAGTTCTACTTGCGTTTCTAACAACAATTCATCTACTCTAAAAGACACTTTATCGATTTCAGATTCATCATATTGAGCTTTCGCTAAATTAATTAAGCTATCTGCTAACAAGCGCATTTTCTCTGCATCAGCATAAATACTATTCAGGATATCTTGTAATTTTTTATCGCTTTTATAAGTTTCTTTAGCCATTTCAACTTCCATCATTAAAGCAGCTAAAGGTGTTCTAAACTCATGCGACATATGAGCAACGACTTCTTTTTGAGCATGAAAAGACTGGTGAAGTCTTTGTAATAAATTATTGAAAATTTCAGCTAAGTGATATAACTCGTCATTGAAATTTCCAGCAGAAATGGGTTGATTTAATCCAGATACTTGGATTTCACTGATTTCTTTAGTCATTCTTCGTAGAGGACGTAAAGAAAAATGAGCGAAAGCAATTCCAATCCCTAAAAGTACTCCTGAGAAAATGAAAATTAATAATAAGCTGCTTTGTTGTTGACTTTTGAGTTTATTATATCCATACTCATCATAAGCTGCTGCAGTGATGATATATTTCACGCCATCATGCTCATAAGGCATGCCGATAATTTGCCAATCATTTTGAAAAAAGTGTGCAGTTCCTTGATTAGCAATAGTTTCAATCATTTCAGGAGTTTCCTTTACGAAATCTATTTCTACTGCATCATGATAAATAAGCTCAAAGGGCAAGGCGTAAATCGCTACTTCTACTTCAAAAATAGTTTGTCGATTACTTTCATAAATCGCATGAAGGGTAGCGGAGGGAACTTGAGCCGTGAAAAAGAGATCAGCTTTGGTTTGTGCTTCTTTTTCTAAAGAACTAAAGAATTCAGTTTCACGTTGCTGAGCACTTGAGAAATACAAAAAGGTAGCAAATGTGAAAAGTGCTAAAAAGGCAGTAACAGAAAAAAGAAGAATTAACCGTAAGCGTAAAGTCATGATTCTTTTTGTAAAATGAAACCCATTCCTGTTTTAGTATGTATCAATTTATAAGTAAAAGGCTTATCAATTTTTTGTCTTAAATAAGAAATATAAACATCAATATAATTTGTTCCAGTATCAAAATGCGTATGCCAAACTTCTCTGGCAATTTCTTCTCTATTCAACACTCTCTCAGGATTTTTCATAAAGTAAAGAAATAAATCAAATTCTTTAGAAGTTAAATCAATGTTTTCACCCGCCCGAGTCACAAGCTTTTTATTCAAATCTAAAGTGACTTCATCATAAGTTAATAACTGTGAAACTTGATTTTGATGATTTCCTTGAGTCCTTTTTAATAATACTTGAACGCGAGCGATCAGCTCTTTCATTTCAAATGGCTTTACCATATAATCATCAGCACCAGCATCAAAACCACCTACTTTTTGATTAGTGGTTCCTAAAGCTGTCAACATGATTACAGGCATCCAAGAATCTTGATCTCTTAACCATTTAACTAAAGCAACACCATCTATTTTAGGCATCACTATATCAGTAATCATTAAATCAAATGTATTACTTTCAAGTAGTGCTATAGCTTCAGTTCCATCATACGCTAATTGAGTATGATAGCCTTGTTGTGCCAATCCTTTTTCTAAAAGAGAAGCAATTCTGTGATCATCTTCGACGATAAGAATTTTGTGTGCCATAGATCCATAAATGAAACAAAAAAAGGTGCTCTAATAAAGCACCTTTGATTAAAAGTATATATTTAATTATTTCTTTCCAAACATATCCATACCTGGAATATTCATGCCTGGCATGCCACCTTTCATTTTATTCATTTGTTTCATCATACCACGCATTTGATCAAACTGTTTCATAAACGCATTCATTTCTGATATGTTTTTACCTGCACCGTTTGCAATACGCTTCTTTCTACTTGTAGAAATTACTTCTGGATTAGCACGCTCTTCTGGAGTCATGGAATTAATCATCGCTTCGATACCTAAGAATGCATCATCGCTGATATCCACGTCTCTCAACGCTTTTCCAACACCTGGAATCATCGCTAATAAATCCTTGATGTTACCCATTTTCTTGATTTGATTCAATTGGGCTTTAAAGTCATCAAAATCAAATTTATTCGCTCTGATTTTCTTTTCAATACGCTTAGCTTCTACTTCATCAATTTGGTGTTGTGCACGTTCTACTAAAGAAACGATATCACCCATTCCCAAAATACGTTGAGCCATTCTTTCGGGATGGAAAACATCTAAAGTGTCTAACTTCTCACCCATGCTCACAAACTTGATAGGCTTCTCTACCGTATATTGGATCGATAAAGCAGCACCACCACGTGTATCACCATCTAATTTGGTTAATATTACACCTGTAAAGTCTAAACGGTCATTAAATGCTTTAGCTGTATTCACCGCATCTTGACCCGTCATGGAGTCAACTACAAATAAAATTTCTTGTGGATTGACAGCATCTTTAATTCTGCCCACTTCCTGCATCATCTCTTCATCCACGGCTAAACGTCCTGCAGTATCAATGATGACTACATTTTGACCATTTCTCTTGGCTTCTTCAACTGCATTGATTGCAATTTGAACAGGATCTTTATTATCCACTTCAGCATAGACAGGAACATTCACTTGCCCACCTAATACTTGAAGCTGATTAATCGCAGCCGGTCTGTAAACGTCCGCAGCTACTAATAATGGTTTTTTCTTTTTCTTATCGGTTAAAAACTTAGCTAATTTACCAGAAAAGGTTGTTTTACCCGAACCTTGTAAACCTGCAATAAGAATAACCGTTGGTTTGCCTGATAAATCAATTTCTGAAGCTTCGCCACCCATCAATTCCGTCAACTCATCTTGAACAATCTTAACCATTTGTTGTCCAGGAGAAACAGATTGAATCACCTTGTCACCTATAGCCTTTTCTTTCACTCTATCCGTGAAATCTTTAGCAATTTTATAGTTGACATCCGCATCCGTTAAGGCTCTTCTAATTTCCTTTAACGTAGTTGCAATATTAATTTCAGAAATTCTTCCTTGTCCTTTAAGGGACTTAAAGGCACCTTCTAAACGATCACTTAAATTTTGAAACATATAATGTTTTATCTAGTTTTTCCAAATAGGAGCAAAGTTACCATATTTTCTACAAATTAACAATATGATTTACACGCCTCCTCTTGCTTATTAAGCTAAGATGCCCATTTTTTTCATTAAAAATGTAGCACTTCTATTTTTACAAATGCCTTTTCTTAAAATATAGTCAAAGTATAAATCGTCATCTATAATTTGAGACTCAAAACAATAGTTAATATAAAAATTGGGATGTGTACCCTCCATTTCACAAACTTCCAAATCATGTGTTGCGATGACGCCATACACTTCCATTTGTTGAAGTTGTTCTAATAATCCAATGGCTCCATTCGTTTTGTCATCAGAGTTGGTACCACGTAAGATTTCATCTAACAATATAAAATGCGCTTTTTCGCTAAGTGCATCTTTTATAGATTTTAAACGTTTGATTTCTGCAAAAAAGTAAGATTCATTATCAGATAAGGAATCCGTTTGACGCATAGATACGTAGAGTGGTAATGGTTTTAAAACTGCTTTTTTAGCAAAAACAGGAGCGCCTAAACTAAACAACAAATAATTCACTCCAACACTTCTTAAAAATGTACTTTTCCCAGACATGTTTGATCCCGTTAAAATCACAAAAGGTGGTGTGGAAAAGGAAACATCATTAGTCACCATATTCGTAGGTGACATTAAAGGGTGTCCAATACCTTCCCATTCAATTTCAGTTTCGCTAATAGTTGGAAACACGAATTGAGGATGATTAATGTGAAATAACGCCAAACTCATATAGCTTTCAAATAATGCCCACGCTTCTAATTGTTCTTTTAAATGATGATTGTGTTTATCATGCCAGTTCTCTAATTGATTAAGACTCTTGATATGATACAAGAAAAGTCCATTTAAAATCACATTTCCAAAGATGTTTTGAATGTTTTCAAAACGTTTAAAGATGCTGGAAAGTGTAAATAAATTTTCCGAAGCTTTAAAATCACCTTCTTTTAAAATAGTAGATTGTAAGTGTTGTAATCCTTCAGATTGAAAAGTTTTTTCTTCTAAATTTTGAAATAAAATCGCATATTGTTGAATGTGAGTTCCCATATAATCCACACCTCTTTCTAAGGATTGATTTCTTTTTTTGACACTTCCCGACAACATCATGTGAAATACAACTACGATGATCAATAAATTGCTCAATTCTAATGCCGTAGTAAATTGTAAAACCAAGAGTACTAAAATAGGTAGGAAAGCGATTTTACTGTAAAGTTTTATCCATGTCGGAACGTTCACTTCTTTATTGCCCAACCATAAGAAAAGACGATCTACATTTTCTTTAGTTTCGAAACACAGATAAGCATGAGCTTGCATTTTCTTTATCCATTCTGGGTCTTGACCTAACTCTTTAAGGATTTCTTGCTTTTTGTGTATATCATTAGCGGATTGCTTATTAAGCATTTCCACTAATTGAAGTTCTCCTAAATGTGTTTTGGTTCGATTGATATAATGATAAAGAGAGTGTGGTCCAAAAACATCCAAATCATAAGTGAATCTATGTTGAGTGTCGATGTATTCCGCGCCATCAGGTTCAGGTAAAATACCTTTTTCTAAAAACTGTAATTCTTCATTATAAACTAATACATGAGCTTTGAGAATCTTCAATTTATTTTCTTCTTTGTTTTGCCATTGTAATAAAATGAGAAACACCAATAATAGTGCGCCACTTACATAAAGTGCAATAGGTTGATTAGAAGAAATTCCATAAATAAACAATAAAAAAGTCAAAACCATAGCCAATAATCTAAAGGTCATGATGCGTTTTATTTTTTTATTTAACGCATCTGATGCAGCTGAAAATTCTTGAAGTTTAGTGGTATATAATAATGTGGGTTGTGGTGTTTGCATTGATAATGATCTAAATATGATGCGATTGATGGTTAATATAGATTTCGAGAGACAAAACTAAGCATTTGTATCCTTTTTCCATTATTTTTATTATACCTTGGTATTGTGTTCACTCCTAATATTATTATAAAACCATGTGATATGTAATCTTCACTGGTTTTATAGCTAAGCTTAGTTATGAGATTACTTGTAAAACCTTAGGGTGGGAAGAATTTAAACAAATACTATTTTCATACTTTCAGATGCGAACAATTTTTCAAAGTTTAGGACTACTCCTAAGTTTTCTACTTTTCTCTATTTTAACTTTTGGAGCACCAACTCATGAAGTTAAAATAGTTCATGTGTATGGTTTTGATAAATATGAGATAAATTCCTTTGATGAGGTTTTAGCTTTAGAGTCTAAGTCGTGGCACGAAGTGGTACCTAAGAGTATTAATTTAGGATTGAAGTCGCATGCGGTATGGTTGAAAGTTGAAATTCCTAAAGTTCAGCACACTGATGATATGATTTTAAGGATTGGAAATCCGACTTTGTATGAGGTGAGTATTTATGATGAAGCAGGTCGTTTACCACAACTGAATGAATTTGTAAGTATTAGTCACAATAAGGCTTTTGAAAATCGAAATTATTCAGAACGTGACCTTCTTTTTAACGTGCCAACAGGTAGTGTTGTATATTTAAAAGTATTAAGCGATCAACCTTTAATGATTCCTTTAACCCTGGGGAATTTGCAAAAGCAACATGAAATTTCTACGGTAAGTAATTTAATTATAAGTATGTATTTAGGTATTCTCTTAATCATGTTTATTTATAATTTGTTTATAGCTATTGGAATAAAAAGCAGTAATTATTATTATTATGTATTTTATGTCTTCTTTTTAGGAATTACTCATTTGTATTTATCAGGCTTTGGCTTTCAATTTTTATGGTCGTCAAGTTTAAAAAGTGAAACCATTGGATTTAATATTTTCGCTGCATTGAGTAGTGTGCTTGCTCTCTTGTTCACACAACGCTACTTAAAATTGAAGACCTATTATTTTGGGGTATATCAATTCTTTAATATCCTGATTGCGGCGCAACTCTTCACTATATTTTTAAACTTTCTAGACTATAATTTTCTTTCTTTTAGAATCAGGCAAGCTTTGACTTTAATTTCTGCAATCTCCGCTTGGATTGTTTCTATTGCAGTAGTTAGAAAAGCATATTTGCCAGCCAAATTCTTTACATGGGCATGGAGTTTTATGTACTTAGGAGTAGTAGTGTATATATTTAGTAATTACGGTTGGTTACCTCAAAATTTTATTACGCAGCACGCTGTATATATAGGAGTTACTTTACAATTAGCTTTATTGTCTTTTGGTTTGGCCAATAGGATTACTTCCATAAAAAGTGATAGAGATCGCTTGCAGATTTTAGCACTAAAGAGTGCAAAGATGAATGAACGTTTTATAATGGAACAAAATATTCATTTGGAAAAAAGAGTAGAAGAGCGGACTCGTGCATTAAATGAAAGTCATAATCAATTATTAGATGCATTAAAGCATTTGAAGCAAACGCAAAATCATTTAATCGAACAAGAGAAAATGAGTTCCTTAGGTATTTTGACTGCAGGAATTGCTCATGAAATCAACAATCCGATTAATTTTGTTGTTGGAAATATTAATCCTTTAGAAAGAAACTTGAAAGATGTTTTAAATTTAATTGATGAAATTGAATTTAATGCTAGAGAGGAAAAACATGCTATTTATGAGTTTATTAAAACAAAGAAAAAGGATTTAGAATACGAACTGATTGTTGAAGAGAGTATGATGTTGTTAGAAGGTATAAGAGAAGGTGCACAGCGTACAGCAATTATAGTGAAAGGCTTGAAAACATTTAGCAGAATGGATGGAGAATCATGGTCTTATTTCAATATGAACACCAGTATTGAATCATCTTTGGTGATTTTAAAAAATAAATTATCAAATATAAAAATTCATAAAAAATTAGGAGAATTACCTGAAGTTTATTCTCAGCCAGGCAAAATTAATCAGGCATTTCTAAATTTAATATCTAATAGCATTGATGCGATTTATGAAAAATATGAAGAGCAAAAAGGAGGTGAAATTGAACTCGAAACTTATTTGAAAAATGAGCATGTTTTTGTGATTATAAAAGATAATGGAATCGGGATGACCGAAGAAACAAAGTCCAAAATATTCAATCCATTTTATACTACTAAAGCAGTAGGACAAGGCACTGGTTTGGGAATGTCAATTGCATTTACTATTATTGAAGAACATGGAGGAAGCATTAAAATTAATTCAGTAGAAAATGAAGCGAGTGAGATAATGCTAAAGTTTCCGTTAAATTTTATAGAAACTATTGGAGAATAAATTATTCTGACTACATTTATTTTTGTGGAGTTAAAACTTTAAAAGATGGATAAAGAAAGCAAAATTCGGGTTTTGTATGTAGATGATGAAGAAAATAATTTGATTTCTTTTAAAGCTACATTTCGAAAACACTACAAAGTCTTTACGGCTCTAAATGGTATAGATGCTTTAAAGATTTTAAATGAAGAAAAGATTCATGTTATTATTACGGATCAACGGATGCCAGAAATGACAGGTGTCGAATTCTTAAAAGAAGTTTTAAAATTTAATGAAGAGTCGATCAGGGTATTGTTAACAGGATATGCGGATATTGATGCACTTTCAAGTGCTGTAAACGAATGTCAGATTTATCATTATTTAAAGAAACCTTGGGATGAAGAGGAGTTGCATAGAATAATTGAAAATGGTTATCAATTATATCTCAAAAATGAAATCAATGAAAAATTGAGTAAAAAACTTGAAGACTCTTATGAACAAATAGCGTTATTAAAAAAGGAAAATCGCTCTAAAGAGTAAAGGATTTATAAATATATTATTAATGTAATTTCATTATCTAATCACTACTTTATTGACTAAAGCTTGTTTGAAATAATCATTAATATTTTTCATGATTTGTTCTTTCCCGAAAGTTAATTCATTTTTCAAAGGTGCTAAATCTGTATTGATAAATAATACACCTTTCTGCAAATAAACGTTATACGTATACTTAGCAATAGTAGAACCCATTATTTTTTCCCAATGCTCATCTAATCTAATTTGATCAATTCTTTGATCCCATTTCTCTTTTTTAAAGACTTCTTGCAATATTTTTCCTATAGGTTGTGCCATTATTTATTGTTATTACATTGTTCGCAAATACCTTTATATGTTACTTCTATTTCCTGAATAATTAAATGAGCAGGAGGTGAAAATTTCTTTTCAAAATCAACATCTTGATCCATACAAGTAATCTTTGCACATTCTAAGCATATAAAATGTACTAAACATTTTTGTTTGAACTCTTCTGAATCCTCGTTTAAGGCATTTAATGCATAGTTTGCAACTCCATTTAAGTCCAATATTTTATGAACTATTCCAGATTCTTCAAACTGTGTAAGCGTTCTGAATAAACTCACTCTGTCAAACTCTATATCAATCAATTTACTTAACTCTTGGTGATTTAGGCCTTGGTTCGCTAGCTTTAAAGCTTTCAAAACAGCCACCCTAAGTTTAGTATTCTTTAATTGATGCTTTTTTAATACGTTGACAGCACTTTTCATGGCACAAAGATACAAAAAATACAAACGCAACCATGTTGCAATTGCTTTAAAGTTGTATCTTTGTTTCCTAAATCATTCAGTTTGATCATTTACCTATTAATACTCTTTGTTGTAACGGTTGCATTTGGCAGTTTTCCGTTATGGTACAAAGGGTGGTCCGAAAATAAATTAAATGCATTATTAGCATTTTCTGCTTCCTTTTTAATGGGGCTTTCTTTTTTGCATTTAATGCCAGAGACTTATGAACACTTGGGTTTAAATGGAGGAATATTCATTTTGATAGGTTTTATTGGACAATCTTTCTTGCAAAAATATACCCATGGATTAGAACATGGACATTTACATTCCAGTCAAACTTTAGGAAAGGCCTCTATATGGACTATTATTATTGGGATGTCGCTACACGCCATATTTGAAGGCATACCACTTGGACTTTCAGGAGATATGTACAACTCTTTTTATTTAGCCATATTGTTTCATAAAATTCCAGAAGCAATGGTGGTTGTGGCTTTTTTATCGATTCATGACAAACAAAGAAAGTCCAAAAGAGCTTTGTTGTTTTTAGTGCTTTTTGCTTTACTAACTCCTATGTCTGCAGGAATTTCAAGTTTATTAAAACAAGATGCCAGTCATAGTAATTTTAGTTTTATTGTTTTCGCGTTGGTAAGCGGCATGTTTTTACAAATTGCAACGACTATTTACTTTGAAATCAGCAATAATCAACACGCTATTAAAAAATATAAATGGGCTTTCATATTATTGGGATTTCTCTTATCTTTAGCATCAATTAATATTCACTAATCTTTAATTATGAAAAAAACAATCTTATTAGGCTTTTTGCCTTTAATTCTTTTCTTTAATTTGAAAAAAACTTTTGCTCAAGAAGAGAAAAGTTTATTATGGGAAGTAAGCGGTAACGGACTGGAGTCTTCGTCCTATCTTTTTGGTACTATTCATATCATCTGTCCTGACGACTATTTTTGGAATGATTCATTTGAAGAAGCTTTTAAACAAACAGAACAGTTGTTTTTAGAAGTTGATATGAGTGATCCTATGATTATGAGGAAAATGCAAGAAACGGTAATGAAAAACTCAGATGATGAGTGGGTTTCTAAATTAGAAGAAAAAGAAAAGGAACTTATTTTAGATGCTATTGCAAAGATGACAGGTGCGCCAAAAGAAATGATTAGCGATGAAATGCTTGGGCAAATGTCCTTAGTGGGGGTTTATCAATTGATGATGTTAAGCAACTTGGAATGTAGTTTGCCAGATTCGTATGATATGAACATTTTGAAAAAAGCTCAAGAAGCTGAAATGGATATTAAAGGCTTAGAGGAAATGTCTTTACAAATCAAGTTATTAGGTAGTATGGAATCTGAAAGTGTTTTAAAAGCTATCAAAAAATATGGAGAAGAAGGGGAGGATGCAGATGATTCATTTAAGCAATTAGTTAATGCTTATAAAGATCAAGATATTGATTTGTTATATAAGTTAATGAGTGATAGTCCTGAATTGGAGCATATGGAAAAGGCATTATTAACGGATAGAAATCATAGTTGGATTCCAGTAATGAAAGAAGCTATGAAGGAAAAACCAGCATTCTTTGCTTTCGGAGCGGGTCACTTACCAGGTGCTGATGGAATTATTCAATTGTTAAGAAAAGAAGGTTATACGGTTAAAGCTGTAAAATAAAAATAAATTAACTAAATTGCTAGGCGTTATCTATGATATAGGTAACGCCTATATTTTTTAATTAAAAAGCTTATGTATAAAAGTTTAGGAGAATGTATTAAAGATCTCCAAAGTAAAGGGCAAGTGGTAAGTATTAAGGAAGAAGTGGACCCTAATTTAGTTATGGCCGCTTTGCATTTGCGTATTCATGAACAAGGAGGACCCGCTTTATTGTTTGAAAATGTAAAAGGATCAAAATTTAAAGCTGTTTCTAACATGTTTGGTACTTTAAAACGTAGCAAATATATGTTCAGACATACTTTGAAAAAAGTAGAAGAAGTAGTTAAACTACGTAAAGACCCGACAGAAGCTTTAAAGAAACCTTTTAGCAATATTAAAACAGGCTTGGCAGCATGGAAGGCATTACCTAAAAAAGGAACGCTCAAAGGTTTTATAGAGGTGGATATTGAAGATTTACCTTTAATAAAACATTGGCCGATGGACGGAGGTGCTTTTATGACTTTACCTCAAGTTTATACTGAAGATATGGCTAATCCAGGAATTATGACTTCCAATTTAGGGATGTATAGAATTCAAATGGATGGCAATGATTATGAGTTAAATAAAGAACTAGGACTTCATTATCAAATTCATAGAGGTATAGGCGTTCACCAAACAACTGCTAATAAAATGGGGAAACCACTTCCTGTAAGCATTTTTATTGGAGGACATCCTGCGCATACTTTATCTTCTGTGATGCCTTTGCCAGAAGGAATGGCTGAAGTGACTTTTGCAGGATTGTTGGCAGGTAGAAGATTTCAATATGCATATGACGATAACGGACATTGTATTAGTTTAGATGCTGATTTTGTCATTACAGGTTGGGTATATCCAGATGACAATAAGCCGGAAGGTCCTTTTGGAGATCATTTAGGTTATTATAGCTTGACACATCCTTTTCCAGTGATGAAAGTCGCTAAAGTTTATGCAAAGCCAGATGGTATTTGGCCATTTACTGTAGTAGGCAGACCTCCACAAGAAGATACCGCTTTTGGTCAATTGATTCATGAAATGACAGGAGAAGCTATACAACAAGATTTGCCAGGAGTTAAGCAAGTACATGCGGTTGATGCGGCTGGAGTACACCCTCTATTATTTGCAATTGGTACGGAACGATATACGCCTTACGCGGAAATCGACCGACCTGCTGAAATATTAACGCAGTCTCATAAGATCTTAGGAACAGGACAGCTTTCTTTAGCGAAATACTTGTTCATTACAGCTACAAAAAATAATGAATCCTTAGATATTAACGATGAGGAAACTTATTTGAAGTATGTTTTAGAGCGAATACATTGGGATAAAGATGTGCATTTTATGACCAACACTACGATTGATACGTTGGATTATACGGGGACTTCTTTGAATGTGGGTAGTAAAGTAACTTTCGCAGCTTATGGTGATCCTATTCGTAAGTTGTGTGAACAAGTTCCGGAAGAAATGAAGAGACTGGAAGTGTTTCATAATGTGCAGCTTGCTTTGGAAGGCGTTGTTGTAATGGAAGGGCCTTCTTTTAAGTCTTATCAACAAGCAGCTTTAGAAATGGATATGTTGGCTGACTTAATTATGGCAAGAGTTTCAGAATCGACTCAAAAGTCAGTAGCTTTAATTGTGATTACGGATGATAGTAAAATGGTTGCGGAAAGTTTAAGAAATTTCTTGTGGGCGACATTTACAAAATCAAATCCTTCTCACGATATTTATGGAGTGAATTCCTTTACTGAATTTAAACATTGGGGATGTCACGGACCTCTAATTATTGATGCAAGAAGAAAGCCACATCATGCACCAGATTTAGTTTTGGATGAAGAGGTAGAAAGAAAAGTAGATGCTATTATTAAAAGAACGCCAGGTTTGGAAAAGTACATTTAAACAAAGAAAGAATGCAATTTTTAATTATAGTTAATAACTAGCAAACAACAGATTATTAACATGAAATAATTATTAAGTGCGCCAATTATTATATACTTTTGTTATACAGTTAAACAAAAAACAAGTGCTATGAAAAAATCTATATTAAGATTATCAGTTTTTGCAATATTATTTACGGGTGCAACTATGCATCAATCAGTATACGCTCAAACTAACCAAAGTGACCAAAAACAAGTGGAAACTTTCATTTTTGAAAAAGAAACATACGACTTTGGAGAACTTAAAGAAGGAGACGATGCAAGTGCAGAGTTTGTTTTTAAAAATACAGGATCAGAACCTATAATCATTACTAATGTACGTCCAAGTTGTGGTTGTACAACTCCTTTTTATTCTAAAGAGCCAGTTGCTCCAGGTGAAAATGGCGTAATACACGCAAGCTATGGTACTAAAGGAAGACCAGGTCATTTTAATAAAAAAATTACTGTTAATACTTCAGCGGGTAATAAGGATATCTGGATTAAAGGAAATGTGCAAAAAGCACCCGTGAGTTCAGCTCCAGCAAACAACTCTATGCTAAAGACTAAATAAGATTAAATTAATGAAGAAATATTTTAAAAAAGTAACCGCCTTATCATTCTTTACTTTTTCGGCGTCATTCCTTTTTGCTCAACCTGCTTTTCAGTTTGAAGAAGAAGTTTTTGATTTTGGTGAAGTAATTGAAGGTGCTCAAGTAAAACATACTTTTAAATTTAAGAATGTTGGAGATGAGCCTTTACAGATTTTAAGAGTTAACACTACTTGCGGATGTACAGTTCCAGAATGGTCCACTACTGCAGTTCAACCTGAAGAAGAAGGATCGATTGAAATTGTTTTCGATTCTAATAATAGAGTTGGAAAAACATCCAGACAGATTTACATTCAATCTAACGCTGTAATTCCTGAAGGTATTTTAGGTGGTAGATATCCCTTAGAAATTAAGGGTCATGTAAGTCCTAAATAAAGTATTTCTTTTCAATATATATATATATATATGTATATATATAAAGACGCCTTCCAAATTCATTTGGAAGGCGTCTTTATATTTTAATAAAATCATTCAAAAGAATGCGAGAAGTAGTAATCAGTTTTTTTAAAATTCAATAGCCCAACCTAATGAAATCTGCCATGATCTGTGCTGAATTTCTCGGTCAGAAGCATTGCTAACATTCCCTAATCCTAAACCGTATTGAATACGCCCATAAAGTCCCATAGGCGTTTTGTAACCTGCGCCAAAGTTAAAACCGAAATCCGAACTTTTAATTTGGTCGTCATCAGCTCCAAATACTGATTTTTCAAATTCTGTTTTTACACCATTAATGGAAAGTTTTTGATCACCATTAAGTCCTATTCCTAAATAAGGGCCACCTGAAAGAAAAACTTTACCGAAAATAATAGGAATTTGATAGTAAAGATTCAAAGGGATTTCTAAATAATTCAAACTTAAATCTCTATTGAATTGCATGCCACTTGAAGTCTCATTGAATTGAGCATTTTTCATGTGGAAAAAAGCACCAGGTTCTAAATATAAATTTTTAGAAATAGCGAAATTTAATGAAATACCTGCTTTTAAACCTACAGTGTTTTCCTTTACCGTTTGAATGTTATCAGAATGATGTAAGGAACTTAAATTCAAACCTAATTCTGGATTAATAGAAAAAGATTGTGCTTGACTTAGGCTTGTCATACTTAGAGACGTAGCTAATATAAGTAGTGTTTTTTTCATGATATATGTTTTATATACAAATATAATCAAGTCCTCGGCTTGAAAAGAGATATTTTTGTTAATCTTCTATTTGTTCAGCAACATGAGAGCGAATGGCATCACTAACATTTCCACCACTAATCATTTCTGAAATGTGTTCAATTCGCTCTTCACGACTCAATACCTTAATATGTGTATGTACTTTTCCATCTTCTTCTTGTTTATAAACATAAAAATGATGTTTCCCTTTTGAAGCTACTTGACTAAGATGTGTGATACAAACGATTTGATGTTGTTGCGCTAAATCAGCTAATAAAATACTCACTTGTCTTGCAGCTTCACCTGAAATTCCAGTATCTACTTCATCGAAAATTAAAGTCGGTAGTTCCATAGCTTGTGCTGTCATGGTTTTAATACACAGCATAATTCTACTTAACTCTCCACCTGACGCTACTTTATCTAAGGAGTGAAATCTTCCACTTTTATTCGCATCCCACGAAAAGTGCAACTGATCCTTTCCCCATTTGTTTAAATCTTTGGTTGCAGTACGTTCTACTTTTAGTAAAGCATTCGGCATTCCAATTAAATGGATGATTTCATTAACTTCAGGTTCAAATGATTGGATAGCTTTTATTCTACTTTGAGAAAGCTCTTCAGCCAATTCTTGTGCTTTATTATCTAATATTTTCCACTCTTTTTGAAGTTCATTAAAAGCTTCTTCAGCCGATTCGTTCAGACCAATTTTATCATTCAATTCATTTTGAATTTCCAATAATTCTTGAGAAGAGTTGACTTGATGTTTTTTGAATAGATGAAATAAAGTGCTCTGTCTCAATTGCATATTTTCAATGCTTTCTGGGTCTAACTGATCCGCTGCATCAGGATTAGCTATCTCCTCAGCGATATCTTCAATTTCTAAATAAGCACTATTCAATCTTTCTTCTAATGACTCATATTCATTATTAATGCTTGCTAGTTTTCTAAAATCATCTTGCGCTTTTCTAAGGGATTGTAATAAACCCATTTCATCATTATTGAATATTTCATTGATGGAATGATTCAATTGATGCATTTCTTCACTGCGTTCCAATAGTTTCAACTGACTGTCGATATCCTCTTCTTCACCTTCTTTTAAAACAGCTTCTTCTAATTCATTGAATAAAAACTGATGATAATCAAGATCTTGTTGTGCTTGAGCAATTTCAATTTCTAATTGATTAATGGATTGTTTAACGGCATGTCTTTTATAAAAAACTGCTTGATAGTTTTTGAATAAAGTTTCATGTTTTCCTAACGCATCGATGACTTCATAAATGAAATCTTGGTCTTTGATATTAGAAGTGTCGAACTGACCATGTAGGTCCACTAAGTGTTGTGTAACGTTTTGTAAAGTTGAAAGATTTACTGGCGTATCATTTATAAAAGCTCTGCTCTTATTATTCGTATTGATTTCTCGCCTAATGATCGTTATATCTTCATGATCCAAATCATGAGTTTCAAATAAAGATTTTATTTTTTGCAACCCTTTTACGTTGAATCGGGCTTCAATGATACATTTTTCTGACTTGTTGATGAGTGCAGTACTGTCCATTCTGGCACCTAATATCAAAGAAAGTGCACCTAATATAATAGATTTACCTGCGCCTGTTTCACCAGTCAGTACATTGAGACGTTGGTCAAATTGTAAAGTGACCTCATCTATAATAGCGTAATTCTTAATATAAAGATCAATTAACATCTGCTTAGCTTGGATTTAGATACAAATCTAACGAATTTATTTAGTGAGGGGATATATAATCTTTATATTTGCTGAAGAGAAATTTAAAGTTATGAATAAAAGTATCTTAGGAATTTTAATATTATTGATATCATTTGGTCAATTATCCGCACAGGGTATTGATTTTGTCGAAGGTTCCTGGAAAGAAGTGGTAGAAAAAGCACAAAAAGAAGACAAACTTATTTATGTAGATGCTTTCGCTGTTTGGTGTGGCCCTTGTAAGATGATGGCAAAAAATATTTTTCCAGATGAGCGAGTAGGTGCTGTTTATAATGATCTATTTGTAAACTATTCCGTAGATGCAGAAAAAGGAGAGGGGAGAGACATAGCTAAACAATATAGAGTAACGGCTTATCCTACACATTTATATATTAATCCACATACTGAAGAGGTAGTTACTTATAAACGAGGTGCGACTGATGTTAATGGCTTTTTACAGTGGGCAACGATTGCAGAAAGTGAATTTAGAGACTCTGTTTCTTTACACGATTATAAACAAGCGTTCAAAAAAGGAAATAGAGAAGAGGAGTTTTTAGTAAAATATATCAATAAAGCAGGATTAAGTAATGAGACTGCTGAGGAGGCTTTAGATACTTATGTGGAGTTATACGGACAAGAACTTACACAAGAGAAATGGAGTTTTATTGTAAGTAATACGAAAGATTTAACCACAAAATCAGCTCAGTTTGTAAGGGAAGTAGCTGCGAATCAAAAGGGAAGTTGGACTGCTGGACATCAAATGCAATATGATCAATGGCTGAATCAAGTGTTTAATGAAACACTAAAAGATGCAATCATCAATAGAAAAAAAGAAAAAATTATTACAGTAAGTGAAATGCTTAAAGGAGATGAAAGCTTTCCACATTTTTTCAATTTGCCTTATGACTTATTTGAGATTTACTATCAAAATATAAAAGATGAAAAAGGGTTAAAAGAAAATAAACGTAAGGCTTTAAACAGCTTGACTGAAAAATCTATTGATGATTTTAACAATCATGAAATAGCACTTAATGCTTATATAAAAAGAGTACTTCAAACACAGATTTTAGCATCTAATCCGAATCTTTTGGGGGATGAATTAGAACTTGCTGTTGAACAGTCTTTAGCAAGTGTAAATATACCTAATTTGAAAGAAGAAAAAGGAAACGAACTATTAGAGGCAACCAAAGAAGTTATTGAGCAAAAGGAAGAACAAGCATATAAAGATGCAATAGCATGGAATAGAAAAGCTAAAGATATTGTTGAAAAAGATAATTTAATAGAAGAATTAGAAAAACAATACTTAGTTTTATTAATTTTAGACAATCAAAAGCGAACGGCTCAGAAAATCTGGAATAAGCATAAAAAAGAAGGAAAAATCCAAATCCAAGATAAAGATACTGGGGAATCAAGCTATGATCATTTTATCATTTCTAATTTAAAGATTTAATATTGACAGCATTATCAAGTTTTACGTATCAAGAAGCCTTTCATCAACTCGTTAAGGATTTAGCGTCTTTATACAGTTTAAATGAAAGAGAAGTAATAGCTCATTGGGCTATGGATCACATTGTAGGTACGAAAACGTTCATGTGGAAAATCGAAAAAGGATCCAGCAAAATGCCTGTAGATAAATGGGAGCTTTTTCAAAGAATGCGTTCTCAATTATTAGACGGCATGCCTATTCAATATGTAATAGGTGAAGTCACCTTTTATGGTTCAACGTTTATTGTGAATGAAAATGTATTGATTCCACGTCCTGAAACAGAAGAGTTGATAGATTGGATTATACAAGATATTCATGCGCAGTCTTTTGCATTTGATTCTAAGGTTGTTGACTTAGGAACTGGAGCAGGAATAATTCCTGTGATATTAAAGAAAATGTTTCCTGATTTTGAAGTTTCTGGTTATGATATTGACCCGAAAGCCGTTGAAGTAGCTACTGAAAATGCAAAATTAAATGAAGCTGAAGTTATCATGAAAGTAGGCGACATATTAGATGTGGATTTTTGGACGAAAGAGCTCGGCACTGTAGATATATTTATCAGTAATCCACCTTATGTTTTAGATGTAGAAAAATTTGAGATGGAAGAGCATGTTTTAAAACATGAACCTTTACATGCTATATTTGTGAGTAATGAAGATCCTTTACAATTTTATAGAGCTTTGGAAGAAATCGCTCAAAATGTATTACAACCTAAGGGGATTGGCTATTTAGAATTGTCGGCATTATTTGCGGTTCAGACTCAAGAGTTTTTTATAGAAAGAGGTTGGAAAGCGGAGTTGAGAACCGATTTAATTGGACGAAATCGGATGTTGAAATTTTATAAATAGTCAACGTAAGATTAGAATACTAAGAATATAATTTTTTACAAGTCAAATAATTTTTAATTTAGCTTTTTAAAATAGTACACTATGAAGTTATTACAAGATAAAGTTGCTTTAGTTACTGGTGGAAGTAGAGGGATTGGTGAGGCAATTGTACGCAAGTTTGCAGAACAAGGAGCAAATGTTGCATTTACGTATGTTTCCTCAACAGAGCGAGCAGAGAATATCGTAAAAGAATTAAAGGAAATGGGCGTTGATGCTGCTGCATTCAAAAGTGATGCCGGAAGCTTTGAACAAGCTGAAACTTTAGTGAATGAAGTGATTGAGAAATTCGGCAAAGTGGACATCTTAGTCAACAATGCAGGAATTTCAAGAGACAATCTTTTATTAAGAGTTACTGAAGATCAATGGGATGAAGTAATGACTGCAAATCTTAAATCAGTTTTCAATTTAACGAAGAATGTTTTAAGACCTATGATGAAAGCAAGAACAGGAAGCATTATTAACATGAGTAGTGTAGTAGGATTAAGAGGAAATGCAGGGCAAGCAAGTTATGCTGCTTCTAAAGCAGGTATTATTGGATTCACAAAATCTACAGCCTTAGAATTAGGGAGTAGAAATATTCGTTCCAATGCGATAGCTCCAGGGTTTATTGAAACGGACATGACTGATTATTTAAAAGGAGAAGATGCAAAAGCTTGGCATGATCAAATTGCATTAAGACGTTTTGGAAATTCAGAAGAAGTGGCTAATGTAGCTTTGTTTTTAGCTTCTGATTTAAGTTCATATGTTTCAGGTCAAGTGATTAGCACTTGTGGAGGAATGAATACCTAATTTGTTTTTAGAAAAAATTTCAAATGGAAAAGATAACAGCAGCCATAACTGCAGTCGGTGGCTATGTGCCTGAATATATATTGACTAACCAGGAGTTAGAGACCATGGTGGATACCACAGATGAGTGGATTACAAGCCGAACTGGAATTAAAGAACGTAGAATTTTAAAAGGTAAAGATTTAGGAACTTCTTTTTTAGGAACAGAAGCAGCTAAAAACTTATTTGAAAAATCAGGAGTTAATCCAGAAGAAATCGATTTGTTAATTTGTGCGACTACAACGCCAGATATGCAATTTCCTGCAACAGCAAACTTAATTGCTGCTAATTTAGGATGTACGAATTCATTCAGTTACGATATCAGTGCTGCATGTTCTGGATTTTTATATGCTTTAAATACGGGTGCGCAATTTATTGAATCGGGTAGAGCGAAGAAAGTATTAGTCATTGGTGCTGATAAAATGAGTTCTATTGTAGATTATGAAGACAGATCTACTTGTATTATTTTCGGTGACGGTGCTGGAGCTGTCCTTTTAGAGCCTACAACTGAAAATGTTGGAGTCATGGATTCTGTTTTGAAAAGTGACGGTAAAGGTTGGGTGCATTTACATCAAAAAGCTGGAGGTAGTAAAAGACCTGCAAGCATTGAGACAGTAATGGCTAAAGAACATTATATTCATCAAGAAGGACAAACAGTCTTTAAGTTTGCGGTGAAAAACATGGCGGATGTAAGTGCTGAAATCATGGAACGTAATCATCTTTCTGCTGATGATGTGGCATGGTTAGTTCCTCATCAAGCTAACTTAAGAATTATTAATGCAACTGCTGAAAGAATGGATTTAGATAAGAAGAAAGTGATGCTTAATATCCAAAAATTTGGCAACACGACTTCAGGTACTATTCCATTGTGTTTATGGGAATGGGAAAGCCAACTTAAAAAAGGAGATAACTTAATACTAGCTGCTTTTGGAGGTGGATTTACATGGGGTTCCACTTATATCAAATGGGCGTACGATGGAGATGCTGTTGATAAAAAATAAATAAAACAACTATTTAATATAAAAGCCGTCTCGATCAAAAGATTTGAGACGGCTTTTTTAATCAATTATTTTAATACAATTTCATATGAGTGCAGGTATTCAAGAAAAAAACACCAGTTATTTACATACCAATACTTATGTAACACTGAATGAACTAACAGATGAAACGACTCATATTTGGTTGGTATTTCACGGAATGGGTTATTTGAGTAAGTATTTCATTCATTATTTTAATGGCTTAGATCCTCAAAAGCATTATGTGATTTCACCTCAAGCACCATCAAAATATTATCAAGACAGTAGTTTCAAAAGAATTGGGGCAAGTTGGTTGACTCGAGAGAATACCAAGCAAGAAACAACGAATATCATGAATTATATAGATGCTATATATGAAACGGAGATCAAAAATTCCAATAAGAAGTTAGTTTTAATGGGATATTCGCAAGGGGTTTCTATTGTTACGCGATGGTTAGCACATAGTAAAGTCGATTGCAGTCATTTGGTATTACATTCAGGTGGCATTCCAACAGAGTTGGTGGCTTCAGACTTCGAGTTTTTAAATGCCGATACCGCCATTAGATTAGTTTATGGAACAACTGATCCATATATCAATGAAGAGCGTTTAAATGAGCAGAAAGAGATGGCTAACAGATTGTTTAAACACAACTTAGAGATCTTGCCTTTTGAAGGCGCGCATGTGGTTAACGAAGCTTTTATTAATCATTTGATTTAAATTAATAAAGCCTTTATCAAATCTGATAAAGGCTTTATGTATAGAAGTAGTGGAAAATACATTCCACTTATTTCTAATTATTTCTTCATTTCAAAACTTTCCATGAATTTCGTGGTAAAGTTTCCTTCTCTGAAATCTTTATTTTTCATCAATTGTTGATGAAAAGGAATAGTGGTATTAATTCCATCGATTACATATTCACTTAATGCTCTTTCCATAGTAGAAATAGCTTCTTCTCTTGTTTGAGCTACTGCTATAATTTTAGAAATCATAGAGTCGTAATAAGGAGGAATCGTATAACCTGCATAAATATGAGAGTCTATGCGCACACCATGTCCACCAGGAGTATGTAAAACAGTGATATTTCCCGGACTAGGTCTAAAGTCATGGAACGGATCTTCTGCATTGATACGACATTCTATCGCATGTAGCTTCGGTTCGTAATTTTTTCCACTAATAGGAATTCCAGCAGCGATTTTAATTTGTTCTTTAACTAAGTCAAAGTTGATCACCTCTTCTGTAACACCGTGTTCTACTTGAATACGGGTATTCATTTCCATGAAATAGAAGTTTTGGTGTTTGTCCACTAAAAATTCTACTGTACCCACGTTTTCATAATTAATAGCTTTAGCGGCATTAATGGCAGCTTCACCCATTGCTTTTCTTAACTCTGGAGTAACAAAAGGACTTGGAGATTCTTCAACTAATTTTTGGTGTCTTCTTTGAATAGAGCAGTCACGTTCACTCATGTGACAAACTGTTCCATATTGATCACCTGCAATTTGAATTTCAATATGGCGAGGTTCTTCGATGAACTTCTCCATATAAATACCATCATTGCTAAAGGAAGCTGCTGCTTCAGATTTCGCTGAATTATAAGCATATTCAATATCTTCCTCTTTCCAAACTTCTCTCATTCCTTTTCCACCACCACCAGCTGTAGCTTTTAAGATAACAGGGAATCCCATTTCTTTAGCTAAAGTAGTAGCTTCTTCTATCGATTCTAATAATGCTTTAGAACCAGGAATTACAGGCACATTAGCAGCAATCATAGTTTCCTTTGCCGTAATCTTATCACCCATTTTACGAATCATATCCGGAGTTGGGCCAATAAATTTGATACCGTATTCGTCACAAATCTCTGCGAATCCAGCATTTTCAGCTAAGAATCCATATCCTGGGTGAATAGCATCTGCATTAGTAATTTCAGCTGCTGCCATGATTTGAGGGATGTTCAAATAGGAATCTGCACTTTGTGGTTTCCCAATACATACAGCCTCATCAGCAAATTTAACATGTAAACTGTCTTTATCAGCAGTAGAGTAAACAGCGACGGTTTTTATGCCCATCTCACGACAAGTACGAATAATTCGTAGCGCAATTTCGCCTCTGTTTGCAATTAGTATCTTTTTAAACATATAGTTTCGTTTAAATATTAAAGATAGAAACCCAAAAATATGGGCTCTATCTTCTCAAAAATATTATGAACTAAAAAATGAGTTGATTAGTTAGGTTCAACTAAAAATAAAGGTTGGTCATATTCTACAGGGTTAGCATCATCTACTAAAACCTTTACAATTTTACCACTCACTTCACTTTCAATTTCATTGAATAACTTCATAGCTTCAACAATACAAACCACATCACCTACTTTGATATCGTCACCTACGCTTACGAAAGGTGGTTTATCAGGAGATGAGCTTCTGTAGAAGGTACCAATCATTGGAGAAGTAACTGTAATTAAGTTACTAGCTTCTTCAGCTGGAGCTTCTGTTGCAACAGGTGCAGATTGAACTTGCTGAGCAGGAGCAGATTGAACTTGCTGAGCAGGAGCAGATTGAACAAATTGTTGAGCAGGAGTAGCTTGTGCAGCAGCTTCTGTTTGAAAAGCTTGTTTGATAGTAATTTCGAAATCACCATCTTTTATTTTCACTTTGCTAATATTTGTTTTATTAACAGATTTTATTAATTCTTGAATTTGCTTGAATTCCATAAATGAGAAGTTCTTTTCGTTATTTAATGAATGTTTTTTATAAATTAATTTCTTACACGTTCTGAATATTCACCAGTAGTAGTATTAATACGAATTAATTCACCCGTATCAACAAATAAAGGTACACTAATTTCAGCACCTGTTTCTAAAGTTGCAGGCTTCATTGCTCTTGTAGCGGTATCTCCTTTTAAACCTGGTTCTGTGTAGGTAACCTCTAAAACAATAGTTGCAGGTAATTCTACACTCAAAGGTAAATCCGTGTCTGTATTAATGTTTACATAACACTCTTGACCATCTTTGAAAAATCCAGGACGATCAATCATGGATTCCTGAACGACTATTTGTTCAAAAGAATTTGTATCCATTAAATTATATCCAGTTTCATCTTTGTAAAGAAATTGGTAATCTCTTTTCTCTACTCTTACAGGATGAATTGTTTCACCAGAGTTCCAAGTATGTTCAATAGTTCGAGCGTTATCCACACCTTTCATTTTAGCCCAAACTTTTGCTGCTGCACGAGCAGTTTTATTTTGACCAAATTCTACTACAGAATATAAAGACCCGTCAAGCTTTAATATCATTCCATTTCTAATATCAGCTGTTGTTGCCATATCACTTAAACTTTAATATTTAATTCAACTTAATTTATGATCCATTCTTTGTAAATTTATGGATTCTGAGGCAAATATAACTCTTATATTTAAAAAGTACTAAATCTCAGATAATTAAAACACTTTGCATGGATATCATTCATGAATATTGGTCAAAATATCAACGAACTAAAGATACCTTATGGATAGGTAAAATATTAGAGCATTATAGTCTAATATTGTTTGGTGTTGCTATGCGATATATGAAAAACCCAGAAGAGGCGAAAGATGTGGTTCAGCAAGTATATTTAATCGCTTTGGAAAAAATGCCGACTACTAAGATTCAAAATATTGGGGGTTGGTTATATATGGTTACTAAAAATGAGGCTCTTCAGAAATTGGATAAATCTAAAAGAGAAGCGCCATTATTGGGTGTCATCCATGAGGAAGATGAGGGTACACGAGGTATAGAGCATGCAGAAATGATTGATCATAAAGAAACCGCTTTATGGGAAGCAATAAACACATTAAATGAAGATCAAAAGTATTGTATTATTCATTTTTTTATTGAAAATTGGACTTATCAGCAAATTGAGGATACTGGAAAATATACCATGAAAGAGATCAAATCTAATATCCAAAACGGGAAAAGAAATTTAAAAATTAAGCTGGGAGATCATCCTTTATTTAAATAAATTGGAGGAAGTTATGAATTCGAATTTTGTCAATGAATATTATATAAAAGGCTATTTATCAAATAGTTTAACAAAAGAAGAGTTATCTGCTTTTGAAGCTGCGTTAAAAGATCAGCCTATGTTACATGATGTCATAGAAGGGCTGAGACCATTGAGTGATTTAGAGATTGATTTGCATGTTCGAGAACTTCAAAAAACATTAAGAACTCATATCGATAAAGATAGAAAGCGAACGAATAAAAAATTGCCCATTTATCAACAATTAGTTTGGATCATGGTAGCAGTTTTAATCTTAGCTATAATTGTCCTTGGGTTTTACTTTATTATTACTTTGGTTTAGATTTCATAATGACGAAGTAATCTTGTTGCTATTTGCGGTTTAGTGTGTTTGGGCAATAAAATGTTGCTGAACTGATGAACTTTCTGACCGGGGGATTTGTGGACTTCAAGGCTTGAAGAAAAAAAGAAAGAAAATGGAATAATTGATCTGCAAAGGATTACAAGTTTTCGAAGAGTTCGCAAAGAAAGGAAGCGATTATGTTTGAGCAAACCCTGAAGGGATTGAATCTATCAACAAACCACAGATTTTAACTAAAATTCCATTTCTTGTGTTCGCCGTTGTCTCCAGACTACTTGGTTGGGATTTAATAATGTATAGCTTCTGGTTTTTTAAAGAAATCTCATCAGTACGGTGATTATAGGAAAATATAAGGAAGGAAAGATAACTTCTCTCCATTGCATTCCGTTCGCAATGACGCCATTTTTTAGATTGTTTTTAAGTCTGTAAGTCATATTCAAGTTTCGTCAATTTTCATCAAGCTTAATACCAAACCTCTCCCAATCACCCTTTCACCTAGTCTCCTAGTCATTTCTCCTCGGTTTCATTGCGCTTCACTGACTTGAAAAACATTCCTCAACTCACAACAAATCTCATCACCATAACTTACCCCCATTATTCATTTTTAGTAAAATGATTAATCTTAGGCAATGTAATTTGTTTCGGTTTGCCAGATATGACTTCCGCAAGGAACTGAGTTTTAGGGAATTGTTCTAATATAATTTTAAAGAAAACGGTTAATGGAATCGACATGATTAATCCAGCCACGCCCCATATATATCCCCAGAACATCAACATAACCAAAACGGTGATGACATTTATAGAAAAAGATTTACCCATAAAGATCGGCTCTAAAATAGTTCCGAAAATCACTTGAACTAATACTAAACTAGAGATAAAAAAGATTAAGGTTGCACCTAATTCTAATTCCACAAATCCGAAAAGTCCGACAGCGATAACAGCAATAAAAGAACCTATCATTTGTACAAAGTTGATCAGAAAAGCAAATAATCCCCAGAAAATAGGGAAGCTGACCCCAAAGAAGTAACACACTAAACCAGTACCGATTCCAGTAGCTAAACTGACCGCAAACTTTACTTTTACGAATTTAATCAAGTCTCTTTCAATTTTCATGAAAGTCTTGACTGAGGTATATCTCTTTTTAAGCAAAACCTTATGTAATATGCGTTCCATATTGATCGATTCAGTTAACCACAATATGGAGAAAAATATAGTCATCAAAAGCATGGTCAATGTGCTATTGATAAAACTTAAAGTAGGACCTACATTCTTTAAAACACTCGTTTTTTCAATCAATTGCTGCGTAAGTGTTTTGTCTTCCGTAAGATCTAAACCCACCGCTTGATCAATAGTTTGTACTAAGTGAATGAGTTTAGATTCTGCCAATTCAATAAAATCACTATCCGCATTGGCAATCTGATTGGTAGATAATTTTATTAATTGCACACCAATAGTGACCATGCCAGCCATAATCCCCACAACTATAAGAATACTAACCGTTTTTCCAACCCTACGCTTCTTTAACCAACGCATAAGCGGCAAAAACAAGAGCGCGATAAACATAGAAAATACCAAAGGAATAAATATAAAACTCAGCGTTTTAGCTAAGTAAAATATGACTGGAATCACAAGTATAAGTAATAATCCGTTGGTGGTTTTTAATTTGTCCATGGGTATCTGTATTACAGCTTTATAATAGGCATTGACCTACTGCCAAATATAATGCAATTTAATTTAATAAAATTTACGATTTAATTTTAATTTCTAACCTTACCAATTGTTCTGCTTGCAATTAACGTATCCTTATATGTTAACTAACTATAAGAAGCTGATATATTTCATGGCTAACAAAGAAATGTATCAAACAAAAAAGCGCATTTTGTAGCTTTACAAAACACGCTTTTATTAAATATTAGTTTATAATTGCTTTATTCCTTTATGTCGTACTCTTTAATTTTTCTGTAAAGCGTACGTTCTGAAATACCTAACTCAAGGGCAGCATCTTTACGCTTTCCTTGATGCTTAATCAATGCTTTGACAATGAATTCTCTTTCCTTATCCACTAATGATAACGATTCTTCCTCTTCAATCTCTTCCACCTCTTCTTCATGACTATGTTGATTGGTTTTGTAAGAAGTATCGCCTATCACTAAAGACGGTTCATAATTGTTGTCATGTCTTCTGGCTTTAAAGTTAGAAGGATGACTTGGTGCTGTTGGCGTTTGACTTCCTGCATAATAATCATCATTATTGTCGTTCGAATGAATCACTTGAATCATCATTTGCTTCAAATCATGAACATCTTTACGCATCTCAAACAAAATCTTATAAAGCAATTCCCTTTCTGTAGAATGACCATATTGATCCGCATGCTCAGTAAAACTTGGAATCACACTTTTATTGGAAGCGGCATCCATAATCGCAGGTAAACGATTGTCCGTTGCGCTTGGTTTTGGTAAAAATGTCCCTAAAGTTTCTGCATCAATTTTATTGTCTTTTGAAAGCACAGAAATTTGTTCCGCTAAATTCTTTAACTCCCGAATGTTTCCAGGAAATGGATATTGCTTTAATAATTGCTGCGCATCATCCGTTAATTGTACGGTTTGAGATTTGTACTTTTCCGAGAAATCACCTGCAAATTTTCTAAATAATAAAGGAATGTCGTCAGTTCTATCTCTTAAAGCCGGAACTTTAATAGGCACCGTATTTAAGCGATAGTACAAATCTTCTCTAAATCGATTGGCTTTTGTAAGGTCTAATAAATCACGATTTGTAGCAGCTACAACACGCACATCAGTTTTCATCACTTTAGAAGAACCTACACGAATATATTCGCCAGTTTCTAAAACTCTTAATAAACGAGCTTGAGTACCTAAAGGTAATTCTCCTATTTCATCTAAAAATATAGTGCCACCATTTACGGTTTCGAAATACCCTTTACGCTGATCTGTTGCACTGGTAAATGATCCTTTTTCATGACCAAACAATTCAGAATCTATCGTTCCTTCTGGAATAGCACCACAATTCACTGCAATAAATGCATTGTGTTTCCGTGGCGATAAAAAGTGTATGATTTTAGAGAATACTTCTTTCCCAACACCACTTTCTCCGTTGATTAAAACACTTAAATCTGTACCTGCAACTTGAGTAGCTACTTTTAAAGCATAATTCAGTTGCGGGTCGTTTCCTATTATTTCAAACTTGTTTTTTATACTTTGTAATTCCATATTAAACGACTTCTTCTACAAATTTTCCAATTAATGTTCCTGAGGTTGCATCCACGATTTCAACTTTTGCATAATCCCCTTTTTGTAATTGCGTATCTCCTTTTGGAAAAACAACTACTTTTCCATGAGTCGTTTTACCGCTCCAATCATCTGCTGATTTTTTAGAATCCCTTTCTATCAAAACTTCATAAATATCTCCAATTCTGTTATTATAAGTTTCTGCAGATATACTTCTTTGTACCGCAATGATTTCTTCCAATCTACGCTGTTTCACGTCGTCTGGTACATCATCTTCAAATCTTCTCGCTGCTAATGTTCCCGGTCTTTCGCTATATACATACATGAAAGAAAGGTCGTATTTACAGTATTCCATTACGCTTAAAGTCATCTGATGGTCTTCTTCCGTTTCCGTACAAAAACCTGCAATGATATCACTGGTAATAGAACATTCCGGTATGACTTCTCTAATTCTATCAATCTTTTTGAGATACCATTCGCGCGTATAAGTTCTATTCATGAGTTGTAATATCCTTGTAGAACCACTTTGAATAGGTAAATGAATTTGCTTGCAAATATTATCATACTTCTTCATCGTAAATAAAACATCATCTGTAATATCTTTCGGATGTGAAGTGGAAAATCTAACCCTTAATTTAGGATTAATTTGAGCGACCATTTCTAATAACATAGAAAACGTAATGGTTTCCTCTGTTTCATAATTCGTATAATAATAACTATCTACATTTTGACCTAAAAGCGTCACTTCCTTATAACCTTGTTCGAAAAGTTGCGTCGCTTCATTGACAATAGATTTTGCATCTCTACTTCTTTCTCTTCCTCTCGTGAAAGGCACTACACAGAAAGTACACATATTATTACAGCCTCTCATAATACTTACAAAAGAACTGATGCCGTTCGTATCTAATCGAATAGGTGCAATATCTGCATAAGTTTCTTCTCTACTTAATAATACGTCCACACCTCTTTGTCCACCATCTGCTTCTGCAATTAATTTCGGTAAACTTCTATACGCATCTGGTCCAACAACAATGTCCACCAATTGCTCTTCTTCCAAAAGTTTAACTTTCAAACGCTCCGCCATACAACCTAAAATCCCAATTAATAACTGAGGATTATTACGTTTTATAGCACTAAATTGTTGCAAACGTCTGCGAATCGTTTGTTCCGCTTTATCTCGAATAGAACATGTGTTGATCAAGATTAAATCCGCCTCTTCAACATCTCTTGTCGCACCGAATTTTGCTTGATTTAAAATAGAAGCTACGATTTCACTATCATTAAAGTTCATCGCACAACCATAACTTTCTATATAAAATCGTTTGTTGTAAATATTGGGGTCATTCGAAAAAGGAGCATAACTTTCCCCTTGCTTAGTTTCATCAATTTGTTTTGATAATATTGTATCCATCTTGTTTTTTCCTGCTTTACATTTACAAAGATAAGTAATGACTGACAAAATTGCAGAGTTTTGTGTAATATCCATGTAATAAATAGGAGTTTTTTAATAATTCTTATATTTTTGTGCATTCACAACCTACTGACCTCATAAATATGAACCTTTTAAATAAATATTTTTTCCTGCTATTAGGCGTTTCCCTCATAATGAGTTGTGAAAATCAAGGAGAAACATCAAGCGAAAATGCCCCCGCAATCGTTTTAGGAGATCCAGCAACTATAGTTACAGAAGAAGATAGTCAATACTTGACAAATAATATCATCGATTTAAAAGAAAGAGAAATTATTGAATTGCCTGAAGAGGTTGTTGCAGCTCAACAAGAAGAGTCAACTGAAGCGGTCGAAGAGATTAAAGAAGTTACTTTTGGTCCTAAGGTAGAGGATGGATTTACTATTGATTTTGGCGATATTCAAGTCAGTTTTTCAGGAATAGAAACCAAAGAATTTTTAAAACAAGATCCTAAGAAAACCAATGGCGTAAGTTATTTAGTGACAGAAGGAGATTTAAATAATGCCACATTAACCATTACAGGAGCGAAAAATATTGCAGTCAGACAACGTTATCAGTCGCAATTAGCAATTGTGAAAAATAAAGAGCAATTAGATTTAAGACAATCATCAAATTTCCACTCACGATTTCTTTTTCCAAAATGAATGCTAATGCATTAAGAAATGCAGTTCAAAAAGAATTAAGAGCAAGAAGGTATAGCAGAGCAGCTACTAATGAATGGATGAAAGAAGCAAGAAGAGGAAATAACCCACAATCTGCGCCTTATAAAGTTGAAATGTATAGTTTGCAATTTCAAATATCTGGAACAGATCCTGCTTCGGGACAACAAGTATTTAAAACGATTAATTTAGAGCTTTAATTTTTTCTAAATAATAATCCACTAAACCCTCCATAGGGTCTTTTAAAACTTTACCTAATTCTAAACCAAATTGATCGTGTAGCGTTTCCAACACATCTTTAAATTCATTAGAAATCGAACCGATAAAATGAATAGGATGCGTCCAAGCTTCTCGATATTTTAAAACTTGTGCGTTTAGGAAATTTAAAAAACTATCCTCCAAGATGTTTTCTATCATATAATGCCCCCTATGATAGCTCAAAAACATGGCGAATTGCGCTAAATATTTATTGGGATTGGGCTTCTTGTAAGTATTTAATAAAACTTCATCAATATCGTGTTGGAAACTTTTTTCAAAGGAAGCTTTCAAATCATCCTCAAAAGTATTGTAAAAATAATGTTGTAAAACTTGCTTCCCTAAATATGCACCACTGCCTTCATCACCCAAAATAAAACCTAAGGAATGATGACGTGAAATCAATTGTTTGCCATCATAAAAACTCACATTACTACCAGTGCCTAAAATACAAGTTACGCCAGGTTCATTTCCAGCAGTCGCATGCGCCGCAGCTAATAAATCGGAGTACACTTCAATTTTAGCTGCTTTAAAACTTTCTTGTAAAGCCTCTTTTACGATTTTCGCATTGTTGGTATTTCCAATCCCTGCGCCATAAAAATAAACATAATCGATATTTAAAGCCGCCAAGCTCGATTGCTCAATAAGCGCTTTTAAATCTTCTACGGGTTGATGTACCGGACTAAAACCCGTAGAATGTTCTTTAGTATGAATGCCTTGACTGTTGATCACGTACCAAGAAGTGCTGCTACCTCCAGCATCTACGATTAAATGAAGCTGCTCTTGCATAAGATGAATTTTGACGGTTTGAAAGCCAAGTTACAGAATCTTTTACCTAAAAATAAACTCCAAGTTTAAATATATTACAATCAACGTATCTTTGCATCATGAAATGGCAACAAGATACAATTGTAGCAATTGCTACGCCTCCAGGAATCGGAGCAATTGGAGTGGTTAGGCTCAGTGGTCCTCAAGCAATCGCATTTGTAGCACCACTTTTTCCATCTAAAGATTTAAAAGAGCAAGCGTCTCATACTTTGCATTACGGCACTTTAAGACAACCGGACGGTCAAATCGTGGATGAAGTCGTGATCAGTTTGTTTAAAGCACCCAAAAGTTATACCGGCGAAGAGGTCGTAGAAATTTCAGGGCATGGAAGTCCTTATGTTTTACAACAAATCTTGCAATTGTGTTTAGATCAAGGGGCAAGAATTGCAGGTCGTGGAGAGTTCACGCAAAGAGCATTCTTAAACAGTAAAATGGATTTGGCGCAAGCAGAAGCAGTGGCAGATTTAATTGCAGCAGATAGTGAAGCGGCACATAAAACAGCGTTGAATCAACTGAGAGGTGGTTTTTCTGGAGATTTACAACAATTGAGAAAGAAACTCATTCATTTCGCAGCCATGTTAGAATTGGAATTGGATTTTCCAGAAGAAGATGTGGAGTTTGTAGATCGATCGGAATTATATGGATTGATTGATGAGTTGATGTTTACTTCTAACAGTTTGATTGAATCTTTTTCCTTAGGAAATGTGATTAAAAATGGCGTCAATGTGGCGATTATTGGTGCACCGAATGCGGGAAAATCAACTTTGTTAAATGCGTTATTGAATGAAGAACGTGCTATTGTAAGTGATATTGCAGGTACGACACGTGATACGATTGAGGAAGTCTTGAACATTAAAGGCATTTCCTTCCGATTGATTGATACCGCTGGGATTCGAGAACATGCGACGGATCAAATTGAGGAAATAGGGATTTTAAAGAGTAAAGACACCTTAAATAAGGCAGATATTGTATTGTTGTTAGTGGATGTGAATACGGTTGATGAAGAGGAGCTTCAGCATTGGAAATCATTATTTAAGCCTTATCCCAACTTACCTGTGTTATGGATTTTAAATAAAGTGGATTTATGGGAAGGGGAGTCTTATCCGGAAATAGTTCAAGATTTAAAACCTCAAACTTCTATTGTCGCTAAAAGCAAAGAAAATATAGATCAGCTTAAAAATCAATTGTTTGATGTAGTGATTGATGGGGAAATTACCCAAGAAAATACAATCATTACGAACACGCGTCATTTTGATGCTTTGAAAAAAGTAGTGGTGGCTTTGAAAGAAGTAAAATCTGCTATGGATAATGATGTGAGTAGTGAGTTCTTAGCATTGGATTTAAGAGTCGCGTTGCATGAATTGGGAACAATTACGGGTGAAGTGGATGTAGATCGAGATATCTTAGGGACGATATTTAGTGAATTTTGTATCGGAAAGTAGTTGTCCTTCTCTTATTTGCTAACTGTCTATTATTGTTAGGTTTATAGGTTTGCTTTCTTCTCTTATTTGTTGCCCAATTGCACTTTATTGCTTATTTTTGTTGCCCAGTTGTTGCCCAAACAACAAATTTGTTGCCCAAAGGCACAAATTAGTAGGTACTGGCGAAATGATGCACCAATCAGCACCACCGAGCAACATCAGGCACTAATAAGCACCAAATGAGTAGTACAATTAAAATTCCGAAATTCTGCCAACATTGTGGACAAGCATTTGTTGCCCAAAAAACCACAACTCGCTTTTGTAGTCACAAATGTGCCAGTAGAGCATACAAACAAAGAAAGCGAGAAGAAAAAGTTGGTTCTACTTTAAAAGAGCAAATCCAAACCGTTACTTCTGCAAATTCCGAAAAATTGCAAAGTCTGCAAAGCCTGCCAATTCAAACAGGCAATTTTATCAATCTTAGAGATAAGGAGTTTTTAAGCGTTCAAGAAACTGCCATTTTATTAGGTGCAAGCAGATGGACAATTCAACGAATGATTCAAAGAGAGGATATAAAAGCAGGTAAGCTGGGCAGAAGAACAATTATACCACGTTCCGAAATTGATAATCTTTTTAACTGATGAGCAATGAAAATAACATTAAGACAACGCAAAAAGGGTAACAAGATTACCCTCTACCTTGACTACTACGACCAAGGCAAACGAGAGTATGAGCATTTAGGTTTATATCTCACACCCGAACCCGACAAAGGAAGTTTGACAAAAGCCCAAAAGGACGAGAACAAAAAAATCCTTGAATTGGCGGAGAGCATCCGAAGCAAAAGACATTTAGAAGTTCAAAACAGCATTTACGGTTTCCGAGATAAAGAGAAATTGAAAGGCAGTTTTTTTGAGTTTTTTGATGCACTTACCGAAAAGAAAAAAGCCAGTTTGGGTAATTATGGCAATTGGAATGCTGTCCGTATTCTGATAAAAGCCTACAATCCTAAAGATGTAACCTTTGAGCGTTTAGATAAAGAATGGGTTGAAGGATTCAAAGATTACCTGGACTATGAAGCCAAAACCAAAACAGGTGACGGCATTTCACTCAATACAAAATACAGCTATTTCAACAAATTGAGAGCTGCACTCAAACAGGCTTTAAAAGAGGGCTTAATCAAATTCAATCCTGCGGAGCAGGTAGAACCATTTCCACAGGATGATGTAGAACGTGAATTTTTAACCCTTGAAGAATTACAAAAATTAGCCAACACCCATTGCCGAAATGAAACGCTAAAACGGATGTTCATTTTTTCTTGTCTAACTGGTTTAAGATGGTCGGATATTGAGAAACTAAAATGGTCAGAAATTCAGCACTCTGATAATTTAGGCTACTTCATCCGTTTTCGTCAACAAAAAACCAACGGAGCTGAAACTTTACCTATTGCCGAAGAAGCAAGAGAATTATTAGGCGAACAAAAAGAACCAAAAGAAAAGGTCTTTACAGGGCTTAAATATGGTAACTGGAACAAAACCTATTTAAAGGATTGGTTAACTGATGCAGGCATCAATAAGCACATTACTTTTCACTGTGCTCGTCATACTTACGCTACGCTTCAGTTGACTTTAGGCACTGACATTTACACCGTTTCAAAATTATTAGGGCATAAAAATCTTTCTACTACCGAGATATACGCAAAGGTTATCAACGAGAAAAAGGTAGAAGCTGCTAACAAAATAAAAATAAAACTATAAAATGAGAAGAGGAGAATTATTATTTAAAACGATACCAGAGTTGGAAGAACTATTCTTTCCTCCAACTCTTTTGGGAGAAAAAATTTCCTATACACAGGACGAAGCAGGGTTTTGGATTAGGTCAAACAAAGATAAATCACCAGAAGATAGGGACTACATTCCAAACATTATAATCAACATTTCCCCAACTGAACAACTAAAGAAAATCAAAAGTTATTTTGAACTAAGTTATTTCACGCCCAAACAACTGGAGTATATTTTTAATTTCTTGGACAAGAAATTTGAGAAATATTCTAAAATTCCATTAACAAGCTTTGTTTCTTACGATTCAATGGAAATTAAAATTGAGTTATTGGAAAATGACTTAAAATCCAAAATAAACCAAATTTTAGAAAACTATTCTCAGTTTAAAGAAGAATTATTAAGTGAAAATATTCCAACTGAAAAAACTGAGTTTACACCACAATTTAAAACCAACTACAATGTCGAAGAATTGGCATATTTCTTTAAGCTTATGATTGAGCAAGGAATAATCGTTTTAGATAAAAATCAGAAAACTAAGTTTTTCGATTTTATAGTTTCCAATTTTCAAAGCAAAGACAAATCAAAAATATCACTGAATAGCTTTAGAAATAAAAGCTATGATCCTTCTTTAGCTACAATTGAGAATGTACACAAGGATTTGATACAAATGATGCAATTGGCTTCTAATCATAAAAATTCAGATAAAATAGAATGGAAAAAGTAAGTGAAAACGAAAAGAAACTCTTTCTTGTAGAAGAACTCGAATTGAGAATTTCAATTGAAGCTGTTGAGTACAAACATAAGTTTGACAACCTTTGGGAGCAATACAAATTCGACCCCGATTATTTCAACCGATTTATGGAAGGTCCTTTATTGAGTGAATTTGTTCAGACCATTTACAAAAGGACGCAACACCTCAATAACAATGAAATCAATAAATACCTTACGGTATCATTGAGCCAGTTCAAAACCCATAGCCCAAAGCTACGCTTTGAAGCTATGAAAGAACAATATTATAGAGATTACTGGTATCCTAATGTTGAACCAGATCATTACTCTAAAATGTCAGAGTATGAAAACAAGTATTTCGGTCACGTTTTCAAATGGTATGAGAAACATTTCCACCTATTCCAAGAAGCAACAGAACAAGCCCTACAAGACTTCAAAAAAGGTTATTTAGGTTCATTTGCCGACTTCTCTATTCAAGCCCAACAAGAGCCGAAAAACAAGCTAAAAACCAATCTAACAGTCAAAGAAATAGCGTATTTGTTTAGAGCTTTATATGAGGAAGGTATTATTGATGCAAAACACAAAACTGATATTTTCAACTTCATTGCAGAGAGCTTTTCATCCAAGCAAAAAGAAGATGTTAGTACCAACTCTATAAAGAATGCTTTTGATGTTCCAGACTTCAATGCAATTGATTTTTGGCAAGGAAAATTCACTCATTTAATGCAAAGAGCAAGAAAAGATAAAGAAAAATAATCAACCTAAACAACTGATAATAAACACAATAATATAGGGTTGCACAACCCTATGCAACTACCATAGCACTCATAAAGTGCCTTGTTTTGCTTCCGTAATCATAAAAATATACAATGATGGAAGTAAATCAAATTCTCGAAAAGCTAAGTCAATTAGAACTAAAAATTGACGAGCAAAACCTACTTCAAAAAGAAGTACTCAATTTTAATGATGCCTGCAAGTATCTTGACATAAGTGCATCACATCTCTACAAGCTAACCTCTCAAAAGCAAATCCCACATTTTTGCCCACAGGGAAAAAAGCTCTATTTCAACCGTCAAGAAATAGACGAATGGTTAATGCGTAATAAGCAGGAAACCTCAGAGGACATCGAAACGGCAGCAGCTAATTATTTAATCAGAAACAAACGTAAATAATTATGAGCTTTTATAGATTTTCCGAAGAAGAGGTGCAAGACATCAAAAAACGTTTAGAGGATATTTCTTTGACTTTAAAGAAAAGACAAAGAACCGAACCCGACCAAATTTGGTACGACAATCAGGAGTTCCTCCAGATTATGAACATTAGCAAGCGTACAGCTGCTTATTGGCGAACAGAAAACGTAATTACTTACAGTCAAGTAGGTAATAAAATCTACTACCGACTTTCCGATATTATGGATCTACTCGAAAAGAGTACCATACCTGCAAAATTTACCAACCTTAATTTTTCTACTGATGACAACAATAACGACTTATAAAAATTTCAACATACCTATTGAGGACATTTCACTTTCCTCAATCATATCAAATATCAAATCCGGCACTTACCACGATAGCATAAATGCTATTCGTATGGCTAAAGGTATGGGTAAACCCGAAAGAGCCGACCAACTCAAAAAAGAGCTTTTGGCGTTCACGCCTTCAGCTACTTTTAAAGACGGCAGAAAAAAAGAGTTACTCACCGCTTACAGCGGTTGCGTTCATCTTGATTTTGACAAACTTACCCCAGAGGAATTACAACAGGCTTTTGACCTTGCGGTCAAAATACCTTTTACTTATGCTTGTTTCACAAGCCCAAGTGGTGATGGTTTAAAAGTGTTTATCAAAGTAAATACAGACCACAATACCCACGAGCAAGCCTACAAGCAAGTACAAGCCTATTATGAAAAGGAAATAGGTATCGAAGCCGACCCAAAATGTAAAGACATTACAAGGCTTTGTTTTGTGTCTGACGACACAAACGCCTTTTTAAATGAAAGTGCAAGCACTTTTGAAATTGCTTTGCAGGAGCAAGCTCCTTTAAGTGAACCTCTTTTTGAGCAAGCTCAAAAATCGAACAACACCATTTTTGATGAATGTGTTAGTTTCACCAACAACATTCTGACATACGATAATGGAAACCGCAACAATTATTTATATCAGTTAGCTTGTAATTGCAATCGCAGAGGTATTCCACACCCAGAGGCAGAAAATTTGATTACATCAAATTTCCAGCACGAAAACCAAACCGAAATACGCAAATCAATTGAAAGTGCCTATCAAAATAATACAGCAGAGTTTGGCAAGTTTGCAAACCTTGCAGGTTCGCAAAAAAAGGAAATCACAAACGACCAAACAGAAGATTACCTCAAAACAACCCCTACTATTCCAATAGAAGCCATCAATTTAATGCCCGATTTATTTCGTGAAGGTGCAAGAGCTTTTGAAAGCGACCCAAGAAAAAGAGATGTTTTCCTAACCAGTGCCTTATGTATTCTTAGCGGTTGTTTACCTGAGGTGCAAGGCGTATATCATCAAGAAAGAGTTTATCCGCATTTGTTTTCGTTCATCATTGCTCCAGCAGCAAGCGGTAAGGGAGTTTTGAAAAATGCCAAAAGATTAGGTGATAAAATACACGAAAGAATGGTGGAAAGCAGTAAGCAAGCCAAAGACCAACACGAAAATGAAATGGTAGAGTATAAAGCTCAACTAAGCAAACGTAAGAAAGACGACCCAATACCTGAGAAACCACAAGAACCTGCCTTTAAATTGCTTTTCATTCCTGCCGATTGCAGTCAGGCTATGATGATGCAAATTCTTCAAGACAATGACGGCAAAGGTATTATTTGCGAAACAGAAGCAGATGCAATGAGTGGAGCAAACAAACAAGATTGGGGTAACTATTCTCATATTATGCGAGCCGCTTTTCATCACGAAAAAATATCAGCAGCAAGAAAAACCAACCGAGAACTTTTAGAAATAAAACACCCACAATTGGCGGTGGCCTTGTCAGGCACACCTGCCCAAGTGCCTAAGCTAATCGCTTCGGCAGAAGATGGTTTATTTAGTCGATTTATATTCTATGCGTTCAAAAACGAAATCGTTTGGCAAGACCCATCACCAAGACCAGGCGGAATAGTTTACAACGACCATTTTGAAGCATTATCTAATGAAGTGCTCAAGATTGTTGATTTTTTGAACCAGTACCCAACCGAAGTATTTTTAACACAGAACCAATGGAATAAACTCAATCAAGTTTTTTTAGACAAGCTCAAAAACGTAGTGATTTTTACAGGCGAAGATGCAGCAAGTGTAGTATTTCGTTTGGGCTTAATCTTGTACCGCTTCTGTATGATTTTCACTTCCTTACGGAAGTTTGAAAATGGCGATTGCACTAAAGCAGTTACCTGCACTGATGATGACTTTCAAGCATCTTTGATGCTTTCAGATGTGTATTTGCAACACAGTCTCTTAATGTTCAATAATCTGGAAGAAAACAAAGACCCTATTCTTTACAAGATGCCAAACAACAAAAAACAGCTCTTAGACCAGTTACCGCAAGAGTTTCAACGAAAAGAAGCAGTTGCACTTGGTAAGAAGTTAGGCTTATCCGAAAGGTCAGTTGATGATTTTCTAAACAACTCTGTTCCAATGCTTTTGGAGAAACCAAAAACAGGGCATTATCGAAAGGTCAATTAATGTTGAAAACTCCTCAATAGTTTTTGGTTCGTTTTTCTTTTGTTTGTTGTACATTTGTCAATAATCAACAAATTGATTTATAACAAACAGAAGTAATGAACAAATTCGGGGATTTAATTAGAAACACAAGAGAAGAAAAAGAACTTTTACTTCGGCATATTGCAGCTGAATTAGATGTGGACACAGCTCTTGTAAGTAAAATTGAAAGAGGAGAAAAAACCGCAAAACGTGAACACGTTGCTCGATTATTATTATTATAGAAGCCCCCATGAATAAATCGCTCATCATTTTCGGCATCGTCAACATAACCTCGGACAGTTTCTCCGATGGAGGCCGGTATCTGGCGCCAGACGCAGCCATTGCGCAGGCGCGTAAGCTGATGGCCGAGGGGGCAGATGTGATCGACCTCGGTCCGGCATCCAGCAATCCCGACGCCGCGCCTGTTTCGTCCGACACAGAAATCGCGCGTATCGCGCCGGTGCTGGACGCGCTCAAGGCAGATGGCATTCCCGTCTCGCTCGACAGTTATCAACCCGCGACGCAAGCCTATGCCTTGTCGCGTGGTGTGGCCTATCTCAATGATATTCGCGGTTTTCCAGACGCTGCGTTCTATCCGCAATTGGCGAAATCATCTGCCAAACTCGTCGTTATGCATTCGGTGCAAGACGGGCAGGCAGATCGGCGCGAGGCACCCGCTGGCGACATCATGGATCACATTGCGGCGTTCTTTGACGCGCGCATCGCGGCGCTGACGGGTGCCGGTATCAAACGCAACCGCCTTGTCCTTGATCCCGGCATGGGGTTTTTTCTGGGGGCTGCTCCCGAAACCTCGCTCTCGGTGCTGGCGCGGTTCGATGAATTGCGGCTGCGCTTCGATTTGCCGGTGCTTCTGTCTGTTTCGCGCAAATCCTTTCTGCGCGCGCTCACAGGCCGTGGTCCGGGGGATGTCGGGGCCGCGACACTCGCTGCAGAGCTTGCCGCCGCCGCAGGTGGAGCTGACTTCATCCGCACACACGAGCCGCGCCCCTTGCGCGACGGGCTGGCGGTATTGGCGGCGCTGAAAGAAACCGCAAGAATTCGTTAACTGCACATTCGGGATATTTCTCTATATTCGCGGTTCAGCAGGCATGTCCCCTTTGAGGGCGACCCGACGACAGGATAATCGACCTTATGGTGCGCAAATATTTCGGCACAGACGGTATTCGTGGCAAAGCCAACGAAGGCGCGATGACGGCGGAAACCGCCTTGCGCGTCGGCATGGCGGCTGGCCGTGTCTTTCGTCGCGGTGACCACCGCCATCGTGTCGTGATCGGCAAGGATACGCGCCTGTCGGGCTATATGCTTGAACCCGCGCTCACAGCCGGTTTCACCTCGATGGGCATGGACGTATTCCTTTTTGGCCCGCTGCCGACAACGTA